>ENA-ORXR01001691-ORXR01001691.1-marine-metagenome-genome-assembly--contig:-NODE-1691-length-22684-cov-8.066263_pt1 | contig 22684 bp, 24 predicted proteins | sample MGYA00237866_ERZ511479 | MGnify/ENA metagenome assembly ERZ511479 | reverse complement strand
ACTAGACCGATTTTGATTGAAAAGAGAACTCCGTTTTTCACAGTGCTCTTCTTGCATGATCTGAATACCCTTCATCTTCTTCATGATTAAGCTCGACCAATTCTACAATCTTGGCTTTGACGGGGTTTCGGTACAGATAGGCGTGTGCATCATGCTGGCTCTCTCGGATTAATGTCCAAGGGCAAACCCTTGGGACTGATTTGATATTTTTTGATGGTTGTTTCGAGACCATTTGCATAGAGCCCGTATACATACTCTAATGGAAGAGCAAACCATTCTCTATTATTGCCTCTAGCTGAAATAAAAAAAGGAAAGTAGTCACTAGAAATCATATGTCTTCTAGGCATGCATCTACGTGCTCAATTCTCATGCCATTTTCAGCACCCATGACACTGCGCCTTTCGCAAAAGTAGCCTGGCACCCATCCACGCCTTACATATCTCCCAAATACGATAGGCTTATAACTTGCTGAGCATCACCACGCTCTCCTCTTGGATTATTTTTGCCAAGCCAGAGCACTAAGGTGGCATAATTGACACGGACTTTCATAGTAAGTGTTTGAAATGTTCATAAGCCATAATGCAGATGCGACACCCACTTCACCTCCCCACAGGTTATTCAAGGCAGGGGTGTCCCATGGTTGGGGCACCTCTTGCAAATGACGCCTCACAAGAGATGTTTTGCGTTATTCTTAAGCGGTTAATATCACTCGATTTTTTTGAAAAAGACTTGGCACGTTCATTGTATGTATAGGCTATAGAACTCAAAGGGAGGTTTTATGTTGGATGTAAACCCAGGGAAAACACTGTATCAAAGACGTAAGGAAATGATTCTTGCAATGTGCGAGAAAAAAATTCTAGCGGCTTTTCAAAAATATCAAAAAGATCTCAATCACGTTGATGGCGATATCAAAGACTCAATTGATGTCATGTTGAATAAAAAAGTTTTGATGTAGTTGCTGCTTTTAAAATCAGCACAATTAAGGGGCCTTTTCATCTGCTTTAACTTCGCGCCAAAAGGCTTCGAGCCGGTCGAGGCTGCACGACTCAAAAGTCATGTTGTTTTGTTTGGCCTTGGATGCCACGGCTTGAATACGCCTAACGAACTTTTGGTTGGCTTTTTCAAGCGTTGCCTCAGGGTCAAATCCGAGTTTGCGGGCATATTGGGCCACCGCAAACAAAAGGTCACCCAACTCTTCTTCAATATGGTCTTGAACTCCCGATTCAATGGCTTGACCCACCTCTTCAACTTCCTCTAAAACTTTATCTTTAACCTGCGCGGGACTTTCCCAGTCAAAACCAGCCCGCGCGCAAGATTGCCCCATGCGATAGGCCTTCATTAAAGCTGGCATAGCTTTTGGGATATTTGATAGTATTGGCTTATCGACTTGACCCTCTTTTTCTGAGGCTTTGATCTTCTCCCACTCTTGCGCCACTTCCTGCACTGTCATTTTTTGTGTTGTCTGAGGCTGTGATCTAAAAACATGCGGGTGACGGCGAATCATTTTTTGGGAAAGTGCTTCAATGATCGCTTGCATATCAAAATGGCCTTGTTCTGACGCTATTTGTGCATGGAGCATGATTTGCAAAAACACATCTCCAAGTTCCTCCTTCATGGCAGCCTTATGGTCTAGGTTAATCGCTTCTACAAGCTCATAGGCTTCTTCCAATAAGTACTTGCTCAGACTCTGGTGGGTTTGTTTTAAATCCCAGGGGCACCCTTCTATGGGGTCTCGAAGTCTTTGAATGACTTCAATCAATTGATCAAAGGCGGACGTATTCATGCGTTGATACTTTTCCGGAAACCATGACTCTTTAAACTCTTGCCCAAAGTATACTCTACAAAACCGCTCATCACTTCTCTGATCTCTACATAACTTGACAGGTCCCAATCACATTGCTTCTGCATACACCCCCAGGTTTGACCAGAGATATGATGGCCCGGTTCTCGAACTTTGCATGACATGCACAGAACACTCCCTTGGGGATAAGAGAAAAACATAGATGATTGGGTTGGCGTGTTGCAGGTCATGCATGTTTGAAATTTTAATTCATAGCCTGTCATTTCCAAAAGCTTGGATTCAAACTCAAACATAGATTGAAAGCGATTCGATGGCGTTACTTCAAAATTCAAAACTTTTTGAAAGTGTTCATAGATGTGTGGGTGAGGGTCCAGGTCCGCCAGAAGGTTCCACAAACAATCTGCATAATAAGTTGCAAACCCAAGTACAGATAAATTTTTTCGAAGCTCCATATGTGATGAAATAAGATCGGTCTCTTTAAGTCGCCACAAGGCTTTTTTAGACTGAACCTGAACCATCATTGAAATTTCTGCAAAAAAATCTAAGTAAGGCCCAAAACGTTTGATGCTTTTTCTGGCCCCTGGAACAAAGACGCTCACTTTGCCTACCTCTTTAGTAAACAAGCCAAGAATCAAATCAGTGTCTCTATAGGGTGTTTTTTTTATGATAATGCCCTGATAGCTTTGGGCTTCAAGCGCAGCGTTTTGGCTCATGTGTTTGTGCTTAAATGCCAGGTTTTAAGTTTTGGCCCAAGGCCAGTGACTACAAGTTTTGTTCCGTAGGAAAAAAGTTTTTTTCGATCAGAGCCGTCCAAAAAAATATATCCCTTTTTCATTTTCGAAAACACGGTTACCTTTGCAGACGCATCCAAAAGCTTTCCCTTGATATAAAAACGTTGATGGGGCTGGTGGTAGAGTTCTCGAACCGCAAACTGAAACCTTGAGTCGACGACCTTAAGTACCTTTCCACCAGCACCTTTAATGGCAGCAGTTGAACCAGCTGCTGTGGACACCCAAATACCTGATGATTTTTGGTCTTCCTTTTTTCCCCCCTGCTCAATCATATAGCGGGCAGTCATCGCAGGGTTTAGGTTGCACACCAGCACGTCATTTAAAACAGGTGCGAGTTTTTTTCCTTCCAAAGTCACATCAAGCCGTGAGAGCAATGCAGGCTTGATCTTGCCATCTAAAAACTGATTAAAAAAAGAAGAAAAGCCTGAAGCTGGCGTCGCGCAAAATCGCCCAACAGAATCTTTTGGGCTGGAGTTAACGCCCAAAAGGCTCGTTTCAATAAGCTGCCTGGCAGCATCTAAAAACGTTCCGTCTCCTCCGACGCTGATGATCAGGTCATACTTTTTCTCTGAAAAAACTTTTGACCGATGCTGGACTTTAAAGGGTATGGATTTTTTGACAAAAAACGATTGCACTCTATCTAATGCTTTGAGATGCGCATCATGGGCTTGTACCAACCGTTTGGTTGTGGGGTCTTTTTTTTGGATCAGGTCGATGAGGCCATCGTCTTTTTTGTCCAACACATATTTTTGATACGTGCTTTTTTTATACGTAATTAAAACATGGTTGAGTGTGATCATCATTTAACTTCTTGGGTTGCGATGGCCATTTTTCTGCCCCGTCCAAAAGCTTTGGAACTTGTTTTCAAAATGATTGGGGCTTGCTTGCGCTTGAATTCTTGGGAGCACATTTTCTGCCAAATATCACCCACAATTTCTGGGTCAAATCCTTGAGCAATGAGCGATTGAACTGATTGATGGTCTTCAACCATGGCTTTGACCAATGCGTCCACAACATCATAGGGCGGCAGCGTGTCCGTATCTTTTTGGTCAGCTCTTAATTCTGCAGATGGTGGCCGATCAAACACACGCTCTGGGATGACATTGTTTTTTTGATTCAAAAGTTCCCCCAGCGCATAGACTTCATGCTTGTAAAGATCTCCAATCGGACTAATCCCGCCCACCATGTCTCCATATAGCGTGCAATAGCCCAAGGCTATTTCAGACTTGTTACCGGTCTGTAAAACCAGAGCGCGATACTCTGATGAAACTGCCATGAGTATTTGGCCCCTCAGGCGGGCTTGTATGTTTTCAAATGTAAGCGTGCTCACCGCCTCACTAAAGTGTGAGTTTAGGGTTTGTTTAAGCTGGTCTTTGGAAGCATCTATTGGAATCTCAAGCCAGAGGGTGCCCATTTTTTTGGCTTGGGCCATGGCATCCTCACCACTGATAGTTCGGGTAAACTCAGTAGGCATAAATACTGTGATCACATTTTGGGCGCCCAACGCCTCCCCTGCAAGGGCTGCAACAACGGCTGAATCAATACCTCCCGAAAGGCCTAAGGTAACTTTTTTAAAACCTGATTTATGAACATAGTCTTGCAACCCCAAGACAAGCGCATCTTTTTTTTGATGGACCATTGATTCTGGATAACGCGATTGGCAGGTTGGAATCTCTTGCGTGTCGAAAATCAAGGTATCTTCTTGGCAGTGTTTTGCCTGATGGGCCAAATCTCCATGTGCGCTTATCGCAAAACTTGCCCCATCAAAAATAAGATCGTCATTGCCCCCAACAAGATTAAGGTAAAGAAAAGGAACCTTTGCATTTTTAACATGGTGGCGAACCAAGTTTTTTCGAATCTCATCTTTGCCTGCTACAAATGGAGACGCAGAAATATTAATCAGCAGTGATGGTTTTTGATCAATCAATATATCTAATGGGTTGATGTTGTATTCAGGAAATAAAGGAGCCCAGAGGTCTTCACAAATATTCAAGCCAATGCGCTCATCATCAATATTCCAAATATCTTGGGTGTGACCAGAAACAAAATAGCGCTTTTCATCAAAGACATCTCTGTTGGGCAAAAGCATTTTTTTTTGAAATTGTCTTTGTCCTTTCCGATCAATCCAGAGGGCTGCATTAAATACTTTTTCACCTTCTTTAAGGATCATCCCCAAAATAATATGTGTGCCTTGACTGGCCTTTTGTATCCGATCCAAACATTGGTCCTGAAGTAGAAAAAAATCATCCATAAAGACATGGTCGGTTGGAGGATATCCCGTCAATGCAAGTTCGGGAAATACCATCAGATCAATATCCCTGTTTTGCCTTTGGGCTTTGTCTATCCAATGGCATATGAGCTTGGTATTGCTCAGGAGATTTCCAACCACGGGGTTGATCTGGCATAGCGCAACTCTCATCATTTACGTTCTACTCTATTTTATGCATCTATGCTAGATGTCAGGTTTGAAAGCCTATGATGCGGATTATATTTATATTTCTTTTCTTGCCTGTGATCGCCTGCCCTTTGTCATATGCCAAGAGCAAGCTTCCAACACTTGTGCTTGACCCTGATGGTGGCGGCTCATATGCGGGTTTCCAAACACCTCTTTTTGTAGAAAAAGATGCCACACTGGCGATGGCAAAAACGCTTCAGAAAAAACTCCAAGGCGTGATGCCTGCTGTCCTAACCCGAAACCAAGATTATCCGCTGGAGGTTAAGCAACGTATCTCTATTGTCAATGGCTTCAAAGATGCCATTTGGATATCCTTGCATTTTGCTTCCCGAAAAGACCGCTCACAGGTCACCCTCTACACCCTCCAAAAGCTTGAATCGTCCAGGCAAGAAACGTTTCATTTCTTACCCGTCGAAAAAGCCCAAAATCCTTGGATTGCAAAGTCCAATCAGCTGGCACAGAATCTTTGTGCCCAGCTTAACCCTATCTTGCAATGCCAACATATTCGCAGCGCAATCCCTGTCAGCGCTCTACTGGGGGTCAATCATCCAGGGATCATGGCTGAAATCGAGATTGGGCCAGAGATTTCAAATACGTCAGCATTTCAAAACTTGATGGATGAGCTTGCCACGCGTATAGCATCAACTGTTTTTCAATCTTTACCCAGAAAGGTGGCGCCATGAGGTCATTCGAAAGACAACCTACTGACATCCGACCCTTGCATTTTCAGCCCCAATTCATTGAACATGCCGAAGGATCGTGCATGGTCAAGATGGGCCATACATGGGTCCTGACCACTGCAACTATTGATGAAAAGGTTCCCCGATGGATGGACCGCAAAGGCAAGGGTTGGCTAACTGCAGAGTATGCCATGCTTCCCCGTGCCACCCAGCAGCGAACCATCCGTGACGGTATCAAGGGAAGACCGTCTGGACGCTCGCTTGAAATTCAACGCCTGATTGGCCGCTCCTTGAGGGCATGTCTGGATTTTTCAAAACTTGGGGAACGAACCATCACCATTGACTGTGATGTCATTCAAGCCGATGGGGGAACTCGAACCGCAGCCATCAACGGTGGGTTTATTGCCCTTAAGCAAGCCGTGCAAACATTACTAAAGAAAAAGAAAATAAAAGAAGACCCCATCATCGACACAGTCTCGGCAGTGAGCCTCGGTTTGGATCAAGGCAAGATTTTAACTGACCTTGATTATAAGGAAGATGTGCGTTGTGACGTAGATATGAATATTGTGATGTTGGGGAAAGACCAGTTCATTGAAATCCAAGGAACTGCTGAAGGTGCCACTTTTAATTTGGCTCAGAACCAAGACATTCTACTTCAGGCCATGTCTGCCATAGATCACATTCGGGACAAACAACTTGAGACGCTATGATCCTGGTGATCGCAACCCATAATGCCCACAAGGCCCAAGAAATAGAAGCTTTTTTTCATGATTCTGATTTGAAACTAACCTGTAAAAGCCTTGACGATATTGGCTTTGGTCAAAACATTGTCGAAGATGCGCTTAGTTTTGATGGCAATGCCCTTAAAAAAGCTAAGCTGGTAGCCCAACATACCCACCATTGGGTATTGGCCGATGATTCTGGGCTATGTGTAGACGCTCTAGACCAAAAGCCCGGTATTTATTCTGCGCGCTATGCTCACGAGCACGCTACTGACCAGGAAAATGTTGTAAAACTTCTCAGCGACATTGAGACATTCCCTTCCAAAGCCCATTATCACTGCAGCATGGTGTGCATGCGCCATGAGGACAAGGTCTATACCACGCGCGGCGCAGTCAATGGTCACATCATCTCATCGCCAAAAGGTGAAGGCGGCTTCGGATATGATCCAGTGTTTTTTCTACCAAACCTTGGTCAAACCATGGCCCAGCTTACTTTTGAGGACAAAACCAAGCTCAGCCACCGTACCCAAGCACTTCAAGACATGGCCCATTTGCTCAAAACGCACGTCTTATAGAGGCCTCTTCTGCGTATCGCAGATCATAAGTTCATTACTGCTATAATTCTTTTGCCCAGGTTTATATAGAGACTGTTGCAAGCTTAAAGGTTTCTGATATACACACGCTCTGAATTATTTGAGACCCTTCGGGTCAGTGGAACGAGCCAAACTAGTTCAGATCGAGGCGGATGCTTCAGAACGAACCAACGTGTATATGTTAATGCATGAGGATCGCTCGCAGGCATCCAACAAAGAGCTGGACTTTTTTAGCCGTTCCCCAGTAAATAACTCGGGTTACACTTTGTCGGGGCGTAGCGCAGCCTGGTAGCGCACCTGGTTTGGGACCAGGGGGTCGGAGGTTCAAATCCTCTCGCCCCGACCATTAAATTCACTTCCCTTTTTTTAGTTTAAGTCTGTATTTTATATGAAGTGTTAAAGCGCTATTTAGAAGCTCAACTCAGGCAAGACCTTGAACGAAAGATGGTTTTGTAAGTGGCCCACGACAAGTAGGCCAAACCACCCTTGCATAAGGCATAATTAAATGCCTATCTGATCTCATTTAATTTTAACGGCATTTTTCTTATTAGATCAAAGATATGTCTCGTGCAAAGTCACTAAACGCCAATAAATTGTACGTTACAAGAGCCTCTAAATTAAAGAATTTGATATGTTTTTGTATTTTCCTATTCTTTACTTAGGGCCTTTTGACAATTCAAAGCCCAAAGCGAGAAGTCCTAGCATGAGGTCAAGTCAAGACGGGCTTTGCCAAAAAAGCGAAGGCGTACTTGCGCAGCAGCGCTCTCGTATTGTTTTTGTGAAGACCAATGAAGAGGTGGTCTTGTGATGGGGCTTTGCAGTAGGTGTTTGAATTGTAAACAGGCCCTACTCATTAATTCAACATCACAATTGACATATTTAATACTGTGGCAAAACTTACCCAAAGCAAATAGGGAACCAGCAAGTAGGCAGCAACGGGATCGATTCTGCTAAATACAATCACGCAAGTCACAATCAATATCAACAAGACACTGATCACCAGGAGGGCAAGCGGTGGGCTCTGCATGCCAAAAAATGCGATCGACCAAAATGCATTCAATAATAATTGAGCTGCAAAAATGGAGATGGCCTTTCTTACTAAAGGATTATCCCAACCTTGATGCCATATTAGGGCTACCGCAATACCCATCAAAGTATACAGCAGCGTCCAAGCAGGTCCAAAAATCCAGTTGGGCGGATTAAAACTTGGTTTGTTTAAGTGCTGATACCACGAATCTATAGAGCCGCTGGTAGCAATAGCCGATAAGCCACCTACAAGGTTGCAGGAAAGGATGCACAAAACAGATTTAATAATAAGAGAAGTTTTCATAAGCTTGTTCTAACGTGGCTTGTGCATTTTGAGCAAGATAAAGTTTTAAGCGTCTTTCTGAATAGATAGTAAATATCGATTGAAGGACCGCATCACATACAGATGCCATTTTGCCTGTGTGAACTTATAAATATACCAAGGCAACCTTGGGACAAATTCATGAATTTCAACCATGGTATACCGAAGATCAATAATGCTTCTAAAGTTCAAACGCCCTCGCCCCTCGCCTTCAGTCAAAAATCCTTTTTTTATATAATACACTTGGTGCTCTGTTGTACTCACCTCATCGCTGTAGACCAAGGTTAAAAGCGGCTGTTTCATGCCACAAAGCAAAAATCTAATCGTACCCTCTTCTTCAATTACCTTAATCAAAGGGGCATACAACGTGGGTAACCATTGAAAGTATAACCTTGCCACCTCTTTGGCATCGAAGCGATATAACGTTTCTAACCGTTGAATGGAACGTACTTCTTTGCGTGCTTGCTTGTGTTTTTTCTGAAACGCCTTGGGTTGGTTTTTCAATTCCGTATCTTGCTGGACAATAGCATCGATGGATGCTTCGAAGCTTTTTCTTTCTGTTCCAGGTATGTCTAAAGAGCGGTGAATATTAGGAACCATGTGGGTTTTAAGACTTCCGATCAGAGGGTATACAAGATCTTTCGGAGCGCCTGTGATCAATGATACCCAAAGTTTTGACAAGCCAGGCGTGAAAAAAGGGAAGGCCATAAAAAATCTTTTTTTGCCTAGCTTCCTTGCAAGAACTTTCATCATATCCAGATATGAAATTGTAGTTTTGCCACCAATATCATAAGACTTGTTAAATGTTTTCTCGTTGCCCGAACAAAAGACAAGTGCTTCAATTATATCTGTAATGAATACAGGACTTGAGAGGGTTTGTGTCCAAGATGGACAAATCATGATAGGCAGCTTTAAGACCAACTCGTGCATCATTCGAAAAGAGGAGCTCAATGGACCCAATATGATGCCGGCTCTGAGCGACGTAAAAGGTAGCCCACTGGCCTTGAGTGTTCGCTCAACCTCCAACCTGCTTAGCAGATGAGGACTCAGCGTCATGTCCTCTGGAATAATCCCGCCTACATAAATAAGGTGTTTCAAGTCAATTTGCTTTGCAGCACGCGCAAAGTTATCCGCAAGAACCAAATCATAGTCCAAAAAACTTCCTTGAGATAACCGCGCCGATGGCAACATTGAGTGAACAAGATAAACAGCAGCATCACATCCTTGTAGTGCTGAAATAATATCCAAGCGCGAAAATAAATCACATTTTTTCCAACTCATATTAGGGTCTTGACTGGAACGTTTTGTACGACTCAAAGCAATCACCTGATGGCCTTCTTTAGACAAACGTTCAATCAGGTGGGATCCCACAAACCCTGACGCACCAGCAACTGCAATTTTCATAACACACCTCTCAAAGCAAAAGGTTTTACAGAGCCTAACCCAAAGACTTTACTTTTGATCATTCCATACCGTATGCAGAGCCCACAATCATAATTCACCAAACCATACACCTCCGGAACATGACACAAGCATTTATAAAATCAATATATCAATCATATAAGACGAACATGAGGATTGTATTTTAACTTCTGACAAACTCATATAGCCTATCTACCATGAGCGACTTAAAAAGACAGCTTGAAACCAAAGTATGCAAGGCATGCCAACGTCCTTTTCGTAATCGAAAAAAATGGATGTCTCGTAATATATGGAACCAGGTTCTATACTGCTCTAAAAAATGCAGGTCCCTTGCAAAGCAATGATCATCATGAATGAATTTGGCATTAAACCTACCTTAAGTGAGCTTTATGCAAAAATTGAATCCATCGACCCCCATGAATATGCACGTACCCGCAACTACCTCAATGGCTCGGTTACCGCTTAAGCCCATACATTACTCATGGTGTAGTCTCCACTCAATTTATAACCACATTTTTGCTCTCTAAGTTTGACTACAAGTCATGCGAAAAACTCATTTTTGAGTTAGCGTGGCGTGAATTATTTCATCATGTTTGGTTACATCAAGGTGACTCTATTTTTGAACACCTTGAGCATGCACAAGCATTCGAATCAGAACAGATACCTGAAGCTGTATTAAATAATACCACGGGTATCCACGGCATAGACCGTGAGCTCAAAAAACTTTCAAATGGCGGCATTATATACAACCATGCCCGGATGTGGGTGGCTTCGCTGGTATGCAACTTTGCCAAAACAAGTTGGAAATCTGGCGCAAGGTGGATGTACTGCCTTTTACTTGATGGAGATTTGGCATCCAATTAAGTTGGCAATGGATAGCGGGCAGTTTTTCGAATAAATCTTATGTCTTTAACCAGGATAATGTAAACAAGTTTGCCCATACCAATCAGTCTGGTAGCTTTATTGATTTCGATTATGAAAAACTCCCCTTAAAAACTGTTCCCTCTATACTTTCGCCTAAAAGCTTATGGAAGCCAAAAAAACTACAAACGAATGTCAATTTTAATATTTCTGAAGCTTTATTAAATGATAGACAGATCGCGCTTCACCATATGTGGAACTTAGATCCGCATTGTAGAAACGAAATCAAAACCCATGTACTGTTGATTGAACCATCTCACATACAAAAATATCCTATCAGCTCAAAACGCTTGAATTGGATTGAAACGATGGCACAAAATATTCACCCACACATAATCATTATTTATGAAAATTTCGAAACCTTAAGAAAAAAGACCGACGCCAACCTTTATCTAAAACCTTATCCTTGTGTTAACCATTGGTCAGGCACCAAAGATTCACAAGGTTGGATGTTTGATCTGAATTCAAAATATTTTAATCGTTTTTTTTTCATTTTGGAAACACCACAAAAAAAAATATTTTTAAGTTTAAATGCCTTTCTTGAAAGCCTGCCTCACAATAAGAAAAATAATAATTCCACCTGCGGATGAATGATTCATCAAATCCCATGCTACTGATAGAAGCATGCTTTTGATTAAATCTATCCTTCCATATTCCAAGTGTTCTTGCATAAGACTCTGTCAGATCCAATTCATTTTTGGTATTCCAACCAGCCGAGGATGCTAACTTGAGTATTTGCTTACGTGTTGGAATATGTGAGCCTGGGAAAATATAGGTTTGAATCCAATCTGCACCCCTGGCATACTGTCTATATTTATGCTCTGCCATGGTGATGCCCTGTAGAACAAAACACCCTCCCGTCTTGATTGATTCATAGAGTTTTTTAAAATAACCTGGGAGATATTTTTTGCCAACAGCTTCAATTATTTCAACTGAAACAATGGCGTCGTACTGTGCCTGTATATCTCGATAATCCAAAAGCTTAACATTGATTAAACTCTTCAGCGAAGCCTGTTGAATTTTATCTTCTACGAATTTTTTTTGTTCTTTGGATAGCGTAATAGTTGTGACTCTGCACCCTTTTTCCTTAGCCAGTTCAATTGCTAGGCTACCCCATCCAGAACCGACCTCTAACACATGCGAGGATGCGTTTACATCAAGCTCATTAATCAAGCGCCTAATTTTACCAAGCTGAGCGGACTCTAAGGTTTGATCAGAATTCTGAAAATACGCGCTAGAATATTGCATGCGCGCATCTAAAAAATTTTCAAACATTTCATTACTCAAATCATAATGTGCTGATATATTTTTCTTGCTGCCGGTAGGCGTATTTTCTCGCAACCAATGTGACCCCGAAGCAAGCATGCGAGAAAAACGTGCAAACATGACGTTGGCGTCATTCATATCACTTTGATTTTTAGCAAACCATGTCATCAAGGCAGTTAAGTTTGGACTATCCCACGTCTTCTCTTCATACAGTCTTCCAAATGCAATATCTCCTCCAAAAACAACACTGGGAAAAAAAGAATAAGCATGAATGTTCATTGTTACATATTCGCCGAGGGTATCTTGACCAAAAGACTCTTCCAAGCCATCGGGCATGAATAATCTCCTCATCGATATAATCAAGTGAGGGATAATCCATATTTTTCCCCTAAGCTGGTTGCAGATTTTGCACCATCTTCATGAAATCCAAAGCCAAAATAACTTCCCACATACTGAACAGGGTTTTCTTTAGAGAACTGTTTTTGAAATATATCTCTCTGTTGCAGCACTGAAGTAGAGAAAACAGGATGCTTGTATTCAATGTTTTTAATACTACGCTCAGGATCAACCCGCTGACCAGGATTGAGGGTGACAAAGTAATCATGGTAGGTTTGTAACCCTTGCAACCTATTCATGTGGTATGTCATCAGCAGTTTGTCATTATGACCTTGTTGGTCTCGCACATAATTCCAAGAGGCCCAAGCGCGCCTGTGGGGCGGCATGAGTGAAGTGTCAGTATGCAAAACAACATTGTTTGTTTCATATGTCCATGTTGAAAAGAAATCTACTTCTACAGGCAACGGGTTATCTAGCATGGGAAGCACTTGGTCTGCATGTGTAGCAACAATAACCAAATCAAACACTTCTGAATGATCACTTGTAAATATTGTGGCTTGGTTTTTTTGCCTTTTTATTTTTAACACGGGCATTGATCGATAGGTTTTGAACGATGCTTTTGCCACACATAAATCAATATATCTATCACTTCCCCCAACAACAGTTTGCCACTGAGGACGGTCCACAAGGTTAAGAAGTCCATGATGGTGCATAAACGAAAGAGCAGAATGTGCAGGATGTTCCAGAAGAACATGATCTGGCGCTGACCATATAGATGCAAGCATCGGCAAGAGATAGTCCCTACAGACGCGTGCCGAAACACCCTGATTTTGAATATAATCTCGCAATGACATGTCATTTTCCACACCAAGCTGTAAATGTTCTAGGGCCTTTTTCCCAAACTGATAAACTTCATAGAGAAAAATATAAAACGAGGCAGAACAAATATTGGATCGCTTAGAAAACAATCCATTGATATTGGTACCCGCATACCATTGATGATCTTGCTTGCAGTAATATGAAAACGACATATCTGAATCCTGAACCGCAGCGCCTATCTGCTGAAAAAAAGTATGCAGCGTGGGATACGTTCTATTGTTGAGCACTATAAAGCCCGTATCGATAGCACATGTATCACCCTTCCATTCAAATCGATGGGTATGCGTATGCCCACCCAAACGACTTCGAGCTTCAAACAGCGTTACCTTTGCAAGACCTGAGAACATATACGCAGCAACCAAGCCAGAAATACCTGAGCCAATTACAGCAATTTTTTGGGGGGTCATCGAATGCTTTCCTTTTTAGAAAACCGAAATAGACCTACGCCCCACTCTTGGCCTTGGTCAAACCCAAAAAGCTCTTCACATGCCATAAAAAACATATTCCATCGACCAACCCACCTTTTGGACTCATGTTTCGGATAAATGTTTTCAAAGATAATTTCGATCACCTTTTGATTTCGACGCAAGTTTCTACGCCAGTCACGAGCAGTTTTTTGATAATGTGTTCCAGAAATCCATTTTTTTTCTTCTAAACTAAGTTCTTGATCAATCATCTCAAACGTATCAAATGAAGGCATAACCCCGCCCGTAAAAAAATACTGCCCCATCCAATTATCATGTCCTTGGGTCTCAAAAAAATAGGCCCACATTTTGTGACAAAAAATATGTACAAATAATTTTCCATCATCCTTGAGCCAGCTATTGATAGTGTCAAAAAGCTGTTTGTAGTTTCGAACATGCTCAAACATTTCTACAGAAACCACACGGTCATAGTTCTGATCAGGTGAAAATGCATTGATATCAACAGTCTTGACTGTCACATTTTGATATCCTCTTTGCTCACATTGCTTATCAATCCAATGCTTTTGGGATAAAGCATTAGATATAGCTGTGATCTTCGCATTAGGATAGTGGCTTGCCAACCATAATGTAAGACTGCCCCATCCACACCCCAGCTCTAAAATGTCCATACCATCTTTAATCTGAGCAAAGCTCTGATAAAGAGAAAGCATAGCCTCTTCTGCCTGTGTCAATGATGATGTCGGATGCTCATAGTATGCGCTGCTGTACTTTAAGTTCTTGCCTAGCACCTCTTGATAAAAATCACCTGGGACGTCATAGTGCTGCATATTTGCTTTTTGAACATCTTCAGCAACGGCCCCTTTAGAAAGGGCTCTAATGGTGTTTTGTTTATGTGATTGTGACCTGTGTAATTTTTTTTCCTGATCAAAACGTTCTTGAATCAAGCGACGAATACCCCATCGTATGATTGAATCAGGAACCCATCCATGCTCAGCCCATTGAATAAATTGTTGCTTCATATGGCTCTTTTTTCATATTAGCCCTGTCAGTGCAATATTGTTGGATTCTTTTTTGATCATTTTCAAACCCCAAATACCTAAAGTTTGCATTCAACACACACAATATTGGAGCAACGCCTCGAGCTGGCCCTATGCTAGAACTTCGCAGTAGGTATTTGAATTGTCAACAAACCCTAATTTCAGATACGATGATACACGCATGCTCTCACCACCAGATACGATCTACGGCCTAATTGGAAATGGAAGACTGTCCAAACACCTCCAATTTTATTTAAAATCACTCAGTTTGACATTTTTGTTATGGAATCGGTCTGAAAACACTAACCCAGAGCATGTTTTAGGGTCTTGTGACATCATCTTGATATGCATTTCAGATGATGCGACTCAAAGTTTTCTTGAAGCTCACCCCAAGCTCGCTCAAAAACCATGTATTCATTTTTCTGGCGCGCACCATTATGACTTGGCTCAAGGCTTTCATCCGCTCTTTAATTTCACAAATCAACTTTATCCTGAACTGTTGTATTCTAAGATCCCCTTTGTACTTGAGAAGGGGCGCTATACTTTTAAAGACATTTTCCCAACACTTCAAAATCCACACTATTATATAGAGACCAAAGACCGGGCCAAGTATCACGCACTATGCGTAATGGCAGGCAACTTCCCTACCATGCTCTGGTCACAGACCGGAAAATCATTTGAAGCGATGGGTCTCCCCTATGATGTTTTTTTCCCCTATATCCAGAATATCACAGATCAATTTCAAAATGATCCAGACAATGCGTTAACTGGACCGTTTACAAGGGGGGACATCAAAACCATTAAATGTCACAAAGAGGCCTTGCACGAGAGCAAGTTTGAAAGCATCTACCAAGCCTTTGAAGATGTTTTTTTAAACAAAACTTAAAGTGCTCTTTTTTTGATATACCCGATCTTCAGTGTTAGGTTGACACACTAAGCATGGCTAGACTTTCCTCACATTCTCTCTCAATTTTGATTGAAACATCAATCAAAGAAAAAAGCTTTACTGTCCTAAAAAATACACTCCAAGCTTCAAGGCCAGAAGATATAGCGGAAGCCATGGATGGCTTCCCGGCAGAGATTATTATTGAGTCATTAACTCATATATCTGGAAAAAAATACTTTGAGGTATTTGAACACATTGACTTGGACATGCAAGTTAAACTGACCCACCACCTCAACAGAAAACAAACCATTAAAATACTTGAAGAACTTTCTCCAGATGATCGTGTGGATTTGCTAGATCGATTGCCCGACAAAACAGTAGATATGCTTTTGCCACTTATGGCCCAAGCTGAACGTGATGAAGCCAAAAGACTTTTACAATACGAGGAAGACACAGCTGGCGCCATTATGACAACTGAGTATGCAGCTTTGCCCATAAGCTACACCTCATCAGAAGCCTTGCAGCACTTGCAAAAAATAGCGCCCCACAGTGAGACCATTTACTACCTTTACATCACCGATGAGAATAAAATACTGCGCGGCAGGCTCTCACTCAAAGAGTTAATCCTGGCCTATCCCTATGAGCGCATCCAAGACATTATGAAAACAGATGTGATTTCTGTTGATTCTGGAACTGACAAAGAAGATGTAGCCAAGCAATTGGCCAAGTATGATTTGGTGGCCATACCTGTTGTCGATACTGAAAATAAACTTGTTGGCATTGTCACTATTGATGATGCCATGGATGTTGTTGTAGAAGAACAAACTGAAGACATCCATCGTATGGGGGGTATTGACCCAATCGAAATCCCATACCTAAAGGTCTCCTTTTGGAGTTTGGCCAGAAATCGAGGCTTATGGCTTTTTATTCTTTTCTTTAGCGTGCTTATTACCGTAGGTGTCCTAAAGCATTTTCACCAGACACTAGAAGCGGCTGTAGCATTAGCATATTTTATCCCATTGATTATTTCATCTGGTGGCAATACTGGATCTCAGTCTGTCACGTTGATCACACGCGCTTTAGCCGTAGGTGATGTGCAACGTAAGGATTTTAAAAAAGTCGTTATACGTGAAACATTGATGGGTTGTGTGCTTGGGATACTCTTGGGAGGGGTTGGTTTTTTATGTGCTTTGATCATGGGTACCAGTCAGGCCATTTACTTATCTGTGAGTATTGCCATGTTTGGTGTAGTTCTTTCAGGTTCACTCATTGGAGGCATGCTTCCTATTATTCTAGAAAAAATGGGGCTTGACCCTGCCATCATGTCATCACCCCTTGTAGCTTCAGTTGTTGATGTCATTGGTGTGTTGATCTATTTCAATGTTGCCAAAATCTTTTTGTAAAACTCCGCGGACCGTTTGTAACTTTAGTTCTGGGGCAATGCCGATTCATTGCACATCTGCATTTTTTATTTACACTCCATGCTAGGATAAAGATGTAGTTAAAGAAAAGGTTGTAACTCAACTTATTTTTCAGAGAGGTTGTACATGTATAAGATAAAGATATTTTTTCCCACCACCAGCATTATGTCAATAAGGATGCAAAGACTGCAACCTTCTACACCGATGTTATCACCCAATTTGATGGTATCCGCCTAGCAAGAAAACACTTAAATAGAAATAGAATCAGAAGAACGCTTAAACCATTTCACTCAACGTAGATATCATACCTATGTGGTATATCTCCCTACCCTGAACTTCCCTCAAGTCACCCCTGCTTGAGGGAAGTCTTTAGATATTCTTAATTCAAATTTTCACAGTGTGGAAATTTGGAATTAGAATATCTTATGCCGGCCAGACCAAACAGGTCTGGTAGGTATGCGTTCTCTCGTTATCTCACACACACACCTTCACTTTCCTACATTTGAATTAAGAATATCTTATGCCGGCCAGACCAAACAGGTCTGGCCGTTATGCGATCTCTAGCTCAACACACGGATCTAAATAATCACGCTAACAAAAACAGTGTGACAAAATAAATGACTTAGCAACTTCTGTGATACAATACCGAACGCTTCTTCCCTTGTGAATGTGAGGCTGGAAGAAAACCTGTCTTTTTGTCTTTTAGCTTGTCCGTCTTCAATGCTCATGTAAAATACAGCCCATACCAATCTGACTACGGAATTCTTTAGAAATTTTTCTACTTATATCATATTGGTATCAGTAGTTTTACCAAGCTTGGAGGGATCTAAAATCATGGCGCTTAAGCTCGCATACAAAGCCATGCATTTTTTGGAAGCGGGCATGATTGCTTCGCTGCTTGAATCTTATAACATCAAAGTTTTTGTTCTTGATCAGCATATGAATATTACAGCTGAGGGCGGAAGCATTTATGCGCCTATTCGCATTATGGTTGATGAGAAATATTTAGAAAAATCTCTAAAAATCATTGAAGACCATAATGCAGCGACCAATCATGGTATGGAATAAAATACGCCCAATGAACTATCCAACAACATCACTGTTTACCCTCTTAATTCTCTGTCCTGTAAACCGGGACACTCTAACTAGCCATCAAAACGGTTATCTATTTCAAATATTCTAGAATCTATACCCTTCCATAATTTTTTCAGCGCATCTTGAAGCTTAAACATTTCACCCTTTAAATGATCTTCTTCAAAAATAGCTGATCGTTGAATAGTCTTATATTGCTCACCAACTTTAGTTTTTTGATCTTCAAGTAGCTCACTCAACTTAAGAGCCTCTTGCTCGAAGTGTTGATAAGTTTGGCTTGGAGCAGCACTGTATTCAAGCTCATAAAAACCATTATCTTGTTCATTCCTTTCAACTAACTCTGATCTCTTGATATGACCAAACTCTCCTCTAATCTTATCAAGCTCGAATCCAACATCTATTTCTGGCAATCTAGAATCAAGGCCTTCCTGAAGATTTTTTAAAGCATCTTGTAGTTTGGATATTTGAACCTCCGTATTTCCATTGCTTTCTTTGCTTGATAGTTGAACTAAAAGTTTTTCAAATTTTTGATCCCATATTTTTTCAAGAGCTTGATATTGCTGTTCAGATCTATTTTTTTGATCTTCAAGCAGTTTAGTCAGCTTAAAGTCTTCTTCTTCAATGCTAAACAAGGTATTTCTAGGGTTGATATTTTTTTTAAGCCCATTCAATCTCTGCTCTGATTCACTTTGTTTGACAAAACCTCTTATGTCAATGGGGTCAGATGCTTTTCTGCTTTTTTCAGGCCCAGTTTCAGGTTTCATCAGATCAAATTTTAAATCTAGATCTTCCTGAAGCTTTTTTAATGCATCTTGTAGTTTGAATATTTGACCCTCCAGGTTTCCATTGCTTTCCTTATTTGGTAATTGAACTAGAAGCTTTTCTATTTTTCGATCCCAAACTTTTTCAAGAGCGTGGTATTGTTGTTGAGATTGACTTTTTTGCTCTTCAAGTAGTTTGTTGAACTTAAGATTATGTTTCTCAAAATGCTTTAAAACCTCTGCAGGAATAACATTACTCTTAAGCTTAGTAATTTTGTGATCTATGTCATCTTTTTTGACAAAGTTTTTTGTGTCGATAGAACCAAAAGCTTTTATAATTTTTTCAAGCTCTGGCTTAAGGTCTACTTCAGATAATTTTGAATTTAATGCTTCTTGAGTTTTTTTCAAAGCACCTTGTGTTCTAAATATTTCATTCTTAAGCCTCTCGCCATTTTCTAAGCTTGAGAAGTGTAGCTTTTCTATTCTTTTATTCCATTTTTTTTCAAGAAGTTGATGTTGCTGAATGTTTTTGTTTTTTTGCTCATCAAGCTCTTTACTCAGTTTGTAACGTTCTTGTTCAAATTCTGATAAAATATTCTTAGGCACAATTTCATTACTAAGCTCAGCAACCTTTTGATCGAGTTCATTCTTTTTAACAAGCATTGAGCTTTTGACATGATCCAATTCTTTCCAAATTTTATCAAGTTCAGGCTTAGGGTCTATTCTAGACTTAAATTCATTGATTTTTTTTTCAAACGCATACGATGGGGCAGGTTTATTTTCTAGATCAGAAATACGGTCTCCATATTTTTTTAACTGTGATAGCTGATTCTGCTCGAGGTCTTTTGTCAAGGTTGAAAAACAATGTTTTACTTGGCTGATATCTAAACACTGACTTGCAGATTTTTCTACTTTTTCTATTCTGCCTTCAAGTTTAGACGCCAAATTTGCATTTTTATTCTCAATTTCCCTATGAACCTTTTGGAGACCCTCGTTCAATGTCTGTCTAGCATTGTGAATGGACTCAGTATGACTCTCTTTAAAATCAATATAATTATTATTTAAAATTTCATAAGCTCCCTTAAGCTCTTTAACTGGCTTAATACTCTGTTTATAAACCTCTAGCTGGTTAAGGTATTTTTTTTGATTTTTTTCTACGTTTTTAAAACCTAGATTAACCTTTTGGTAGTTCTGAGTAAGGCTTAAAAATTTTTGACGGACCATGCCATTAAGCATCCATTGAACCAAAAAGAAAAATAGCAATAAAAGCAATGGAACCCACCATAGCCATACACGTTTTCTTTTTTCTCCTCTTTTATCTTCGATAGCATTCAAATCACCAACCGATGATGAGGTAGCTTGTTCTGATTTACCCGTTAAAACAAGTTCGCCTTCTACTTCTTCGAACCGATCTAAAGAACCTTTGTTGTTAAAAGACGCATTAAATGCACTTGGTGACGGAAGTAAATCATCATTCCATTCCGAGTCAATTCTGTCTGAGAAACCATGACTAGATTGCTTCGCAAAGTAAACATCTCTACTTTCAAGAACAAAGCTATCTTGACCTACAATCGTACCTACGTAGCCAAAAAAAGAAAACAACCAGCCAGCCAATAATATTTTTTTAGCATTGCATTTCATTATAAGTAAGTACGCATAGCATCGATTAATAAAACAATAAAGGCATAAATAAGAAATTTAAATTAACGCTTAGCACTTAATAGTCTCAACATCTCTTGCGACATAGGGTTTCCGAGGCATTTGATCTATGCTCCATAGAAGATATTAAAAATGTTGATTATGTCAGAAAGAGAAAGAGCTTGTTCATCCCCCTCCACTTTTACTCAAATATTCAAGCAATATGAATATGCCTATTGGCTGGCATAAACCTTAATTCAAAAACTTGGATATAATGCTTATGGCCATCCTTAGACCAGACCGTAATCTTTATTCCGCGTAACTCCTACCTTCACCACGAATGTCAGAAACTGAATGTAATTTACGCCCCTCTTTGGTGACGGCCTGAACTTTACAACCAATATTTTTTTCTGTTAGCGTATAACCTAATTGTTCTAGCCCTGCTGCAACTTCTTTACTAAATGCAGGGGGCTCAACGCGTATTTCATCAGGATACCATTGGTGGTGATATCGGAGTTGATTGACTGACTCGTAAAGAGGCAAATCATACTCTAGATAATTGAGTAGAGTATGCAGTACACACGAAATTATTTTTGCCCCCCCCGGTGCCCCTACTGCCATCATCGGTGTTCCTTCCTTATCAAATACAATCGTTGGAGACATGCTGCTCAATGGGCGCTTTTCTGCCTCAATCGCATTAGGGATACCTCCAATAGCACCAAATATATTGGGATGCCCTGGCTTTGAAGAAAAATCATCCATCTCATTGTTCAGTACAATTCCTGTTCCATCTACGACAACGCCCGACCCTAACCAATAGTTAATGGTCTGAGTTGTTGAAACAACATTTCCTTGACTGTCCATAATAGAGAAGTGCGTTGTTTCATTAGATTCATGCGGGATTTCAATAAAAGACCCTACTTCGTCAGATTTCTTGGCACGGTCTAAAGAAATTGTTGCGCGAACCTTATCGGCATATGCATCAGATATAAGTTCATCTGATGGAACACTCACAAAGTCTCCGTCTCCCATGTACTTGGCACGGTCTGAAAATGCTTGCTGCATAGCCGAGGAGGTCAAGTGAATCGCTTGACTGGAATCCATGCCCATTTTTTTCAAATTGAAGGGATCAAGAATGTTTAAGATCTCAAGGATATGAACGCCCCCCGAGCTTGGTGTAGGCATCGACACGATTTTATAATCATTGAAGTCATCTTTGATAGGTTCTCTATAGCGAACATCATATTGATCAAAATCTTGCTTGGTGAGCAACCCTCCTTCTTTTTTACTTTTAGCAAGAATTTTATCAGTGACCCAGCTGTTATAAAAACCATCCCGGCCTTGGTTTGCAATTTCACGCAAGGTTTTAGCTAAATCTTTTTGTACAAGCACGTCACCTGTTTTTTTAGGCGTATGATCACTGTTAAAAAAAATGCTGGCTGCATAGGGATCTTTCTCAAACATATCTGAACGATAGGCAATGCTTTTTTCTAAATGTGGATATACTTTAAAGCCATTCTCAGCCAATGTAATGGCAGGTGCTACAATTATGCTCAAAGGAAGTGTCCCAAACTTTTTATGAATTTCAATAATGCCAGCCACAGTCCCTGGCACCCCAACTGATAGGATACCCTTGCTCGAGATATCCTGGATCACATCAGCATTCTTATCCTGATACATTGTCTCAAAAGCTTTCAAAGGTGCTTTCTCACGAAAATCAATGGCATAGGTTTTATTTTCTTTGGCATGATGCAGGACCATAAATCCTCCTCCACCAATGCCTGTCGATTGGGGCCGCTCTACAGAAATAACAAAGGATGCAGATACTGCAGCATCGAAAATGTTACCCCCTAGATCAAATATGCTTTTAGCAGCAAGTGTTGCAGCTGAGCCTTGTGTTGCAATGGCATACTGTTCACCAAAGGCTTCATATTGCGTGCGATTTATACGCCTATCTTCTGGCAATTGCACCTTCCGAATACCGGTTTTACCGGCGCACGACAGAACAAAAAAAGAAATTGTAATCAAAAATAATAGTCTCATACGCTTTGGTTATCAGTGACATAGAACCCTGACAAGGTGATATGTTTTAGTGATGCCTGGCCTGAACTCTTGCCGGAATAGAGTTAATAAAAATATATACTGCCCCCACTTTCAAATAGCATGGTGCTAAGTGATAAAGTAGAGTGGTTTTGGGGCCATGAAGCCCG
>ENA-ORXR01001690-ORXR01001690.1-marine-metagenome-genome-assembly--contig:-NODE-1690-length-22692-cov-5.290559_pt1 | contig 22692 bp, 18 predicted proteins | sample MGYA00237866_ERZ511479 | MGnify/ENA metagenome assembly ERZ511479 | reverse complement strand
CATCATTGAATTAAAGCAAGCGATCTGCGCCAAATTAAAGCGTGACAACAACCTGACCTATGAACCCGCTCAGGTCAGTATCGGAACCGGTGGTAAACAAATTCTTTATAACGCCTTGATGGCGACGCTGAACCCTGGTGACGAAGTGGTGATCCCTGCCCCCTATTGGGTGTCCTATCCTGACATGGTGTTGTTGGCAGGTGGGGAACCTGTGATTGCATCGGCGTCTGTGGAAAACGACTACAAGCTGACGGCGGATGAATTGGAAGCCGCGATCACACCCAAAACCAAATGGCTGATATTCAACTCCCCCTCTAACCCCACTGGGGCTGGATATTCTTGGGATGAGTTAAAGGCGATCACCGATGTTCTTATGCGCCATCCGCATGTGTGGGTGATGTCAGATGATATGTATGAGCATCTGTCTTATGACGATTTCAAATTCTGCACCCCTGCCGAAGTGGAACCGGGCCTGTATGAGCGCACGTTGACCTGTAACGGTGTGTCCAAAGCCTATGCCATGACAGGCTGGCGCATCGGCTATGCAGGCGGGCCTGAGTGGCTGATAAAAGCGATGGCCAAAGTCATGAGCCAGTCCACGTCCAACCCAAGCTCTATATCCCAATGGGCGGGCGTCACGGCGCTGAATGGCCCGCATGACTTTATTGCCGTCCGTAATGACGCCTTTGTCTCTCGCCGTAATGCAGTCGTGAAAGGTCTGAACGCCGCTGAGGGTCTGTCCTGCGCTACGCCTGACGGTGCGTTTTATGTTTATCCGAATTGCGAAGAGTTGCTCGGAAAAACATCAAGCGGTGGACAGCTTATTAAAAACGACACGGACTTTGCGACGGCTCTTTTAAAAGAATCGCATGTCGCCGTTGTGCCGGGCGGCGCGTTTCACGGCTCTCCGCATTTTCGTATCTCTTATGCCACCTCTATGGACCAGCTAACGGAAGCCTGCAGCCGTATTCAGGAATTTTGTTCTCACCTGAAATAACCTCATAGGGCCTGCCTATCTAAGTGATTGAAACTTTCAATTTTAACTATCGAGCCAGCATTCCTATATTGGGACTTAGCATATAGAGGAGACTGAAAGATGGATATTAATATCGGAATTAAAGATACAGACCGCAAAGCGTCTGCCGAAGCCGTGTCCCGTCTAATGGCCAATACATACACGCTTTATCTTAAGACACATGGTTATCACTGGAATGTAGAAGGCCCGCATTTCCAACAGCTGCATCTCCAATTTATGGAGCAATATACGGAAATGTGGACGGCCGTCGATGATTTGGCAGAGCGTGTGCGCGCCTTGGGTCATTATGCGCCCGCGTCCTATAAAGCGATGTCAGAGCTCTCAACGATTAAAGAAGAAGAGGGGCGTCCTGACTGGCAAGCTATGGTCAAAAATTTAGCCAAAGGCCATGAAGAGGTGGCAAAAACGGCACGCGAAGTTCTGCGCATTGCTGAAGAGTCTGGCGATGACGCGACAGCTGATGTTGTTGCGCCGCGCGTAACCTTGCACGAGAAAACGGCTTGGATGCTACGCGCGACAGCGAGTTAGGCGGCTGCGGATTTTAGACTCGCACGGCTTTGCGCGACCCAGTTATCCAAGGCGTCAATAAGTTCCGACTGTTTGACAGGTTTACTCAGATAATCACACATACCGGCACTCAGGCAATCTTCACGGTCATTTTTGAGGGCGTGGCCCGTCAAAGCAATAATAGGTATTGCCGGCAAGCCTTTAGCCTTTTCAATAATTTGTATAAGCTTTGTCGCTTCATAGCCATCCATGACTGGCATCGAAACATCCATGACAATGACGGGGAAGCGAGCAGGATTTACCTTGTAGGTTTCAACAGCTTCAGCGCCATTATTTACAAATACAGGCTTATAAGGCGTGTCAGTCAACATGAGGCGAACGACATCTTGATTTAAACTGAAGTCTTCTGCGACTAATATCTCTATTTTTTCAGTTTTCGTAGACGCATTGGATTTCTTATGCGCTACGGTTTTGGCATCCGTGATTTTCTTAGACGTATAAGATGGCGTCATCGCATGTACTATAGCTTCATATAAGCGGCCCTCACGAGCAGGTTTTAGCAAGTAACGGGAGATGCCAATTTCTTGAAGGTCTTGACTGGAAATAGGCTGATCACAAGATGAGAGCATGACAATGGGGGTGTAAGGCAGTTCTGTCGACTTGGTGATCATAGCTGCAAGTTGCTGACCATTTATGCCTGGCATCAGAAAGTCGAGTATAATCAAATCATAGGGTTTGCCCAGCTCAGCTTCCGTCTTCAGCCGTGTAAAGGCATCAATGCCGTCATTTACAGCGTCTGATTTAATATCCCAACTGGCCAATTGCTCCATTAGAACCGATCTATTGGCTTTAATATCGTCTACAATAAGCGCGCGTTTCCCGGCAAGGTCTGATGTGTCATATATTTTCGAAGCGACAGATTGGTCGACGGGAAGCGGAATTCTGGCTGTGAATGTCGAACCCTCACCGAGCCTTGAAGATGCGCTAAGACGCCCCCCCATTATCTCTACGATTGCCTTGGAAATGGAAAGGCCAAGGCCTGTTCCGCCATAAACGCGTGTTGTACTGTTATCCGCCTGTGTGAACTTTTGAAAAACAGTTGAGAGTTTTTCAGGTTCAATACCAATACCTGTATCCGTCACGCTTATGGTAACGTATGCCATATCTTCATTGGCCTCGCTGACATCAATATTCGAAATAATATGTCCAGACTTAGTGAACTTGATGGCATTGCCAATCAGATTTGTGATAACTTGCCTGATGCGTCCCCCATCGCCTATGAAATTGGAGCTCATATAGGTTGGATAATTGACAATTAACTCCAAACCCTTTTCCTGAGCATTTGGAGTCAACATTGATGTGACATCACTTACGGCATCTTTCAGGTTGAAAGGCATAGGGTCCATTTTGAACGCCCCGGCTTCGATTTTGGAGAAATCCAATATATCATTGATAATGGTCAGCAGGGCTGACGCAGAATTGTTAATGACATTGACAAATTCGCGTTGCCTGTCGTCGATAGTAGAATTTGCAAGCAATTCAGCCATACCCAGAATGCCGTTCATAGGTGTTCTGATTTCATGGCTCATATTCGCTAAAAATTCTGATTTTGCGTGAGAAGCCGCGATGGCTTCGTCTTTGGCACGCTCTAGTTCATTTGCCTGCTTGCGCTCTCGTGTGATGTCCCTATTAAAGCTGCGCAATTTCTGGGGTTTTCCGTCGGCATCACGAGTGAGTTTCCATGTCGTGAGAAACCAGCGAACATGACCTTTACGACAGAAAGATCGAAAAACGTTTTCAAATTTCTTATTCGTTTGGCTAAGTCTTTTTATAGACGCTCTAAACGACTCCTTGTCATCAGGATGGAGTATGGAGATTATGCCTTGCGTTTGTATTTTCTTGAGGTCGTCTTTAGAGAAAAAATTCCGAAAGGATTGACTAAGATAGTATTCTTTCGTTTTAAAATCATATGTCCAATAAGTAGCGCTCCCCTGTACGAGTGCTTCTTCCAGAATATGATCTTTTTCGACCAGTTCTGTGACGTTGGTGGACATTGAAATTGTGTGCCCGTTGGGCAGTATTTTACGGAGAAATTTATGTGTGGACCCGTTGCCAAGGGTGACAATTGCAGGGGCTTGATCTTTATGCGCCTTTGCGCGCTTTAGCTGATCTTCTTGAGAGAGCTTTTTCTCAGCCATAATCTTTTGGGTCAGCATGCCATTTTCCAGCATGAGCTCATGACATCGTGATAAAGGATCCCCGACCTTCAGCTGCTCGGTTGAGATATTTAAGTCACTAAAAACAGATTTACTGATAAATTTATAGTTTAAATCCTCATCTAAGATACTGACACCAACGTCTAACTCGCTGCAAAGTATTCGTAAAAATTCAGAATCAAGACCTTCAGTGATGAGGTTTTGATAGGGATCTGTCGATGTTAAGGCTGGATCAGATGCAACGACCAGGTCAATCCCTAAGTCCAAGTCAATTTCCAAATCGACGCGTTCCTGCGAAGTAGTAGTTTTTGAATGCATGGTACGCCTCTGCCTCATATTACCGTCCCACAGGTGCTTATTAGAGAGTTAGTGTTAATAAAACGCCAAAAAAAAAACCGGGCTCTCGGAAAAATCCGGGCCCGGTTAAAGTCTTCGCAAAGTATTCGGGGAGAATTGCTTGCGGTATCAAAAGACAGGAAACTATAAGGGGAGGACGCAACCTGTCTTGTGCACTCTATTTAGGGTATTGGGGAGCAGAACAGAAGAGATACAACAGCAGAGTAGCTATGCATATTTGCATAGATTGTTAAGGCTTAGTTTTCCAACACTGGAAATTAGTCCTTAACATGCCAGTTTTTTGTCACTCGCATGAGAAATTCGCGGAAGACTTTAGCTTTGACAGAGCCGCGCAATTCAGTCGGATAGACAAAGAACACGTCAAAAGGCTCGCCTTTGACCTGCGGCAACACGCGAACTAAGCGGCGCGACATGGCGGTCATATAGTCGGGGATGCCTGCCAAGCCGATACCCGCTTCAGCGGCCCTCATAATTCCGTGGAGATTATTGACGCTCAGCACTGGGTCACGGCGTGGGCCTGTTCGGCCCTGTTTTAAGACCCAATTTGCGCTGTTCAGGCCTTTGGGAATAAGGTCGCCAAAAGCAATGATTTTATGATTGTCCAAATCTTCCGCCGAGGTCGGCGCGCCATATTTCGCCAGATATCCATGAGAGGCGTAAAGGCTTTGGGAAATCGTGCCTAGCTTTCTCTCAATCACATCCCCCTGCGTAGAGGGCCAAGGACGCAGAGCGCAATCAACTTCGAAAGTTGAAAGATCGTGCTCATCATCCTCGAGGATAAGCTGCACATCAATTTCAGGATAAGCGTCGATGAATTCCGGCAAAACTGATGTCAGCCAGTTCGCGCCCAAGGAAATTGGCGTAGAGACGCGCAAACTGCCTTGCGGTTTGTTACGGCTATCAATGACGGAGGCTTGGGCTAAGGCGACCTTATGGGCCATGTCATGGGCCGTATTATAAAGAATACGTCCTTGTTCGGTGAGCGTTAGGCCGCGCGCATGGCGGTGAAAGAGCGGCGTGTTCAGGCTCTCTTCAAGCGCTGTAATTTGGCGCGAGACCGCTGATTGCGATATCTTCAAAAGCTCTGCTGCGGCTGTCAAAGACCCTGTCTCTGCGGCGGCATGGAAGGTTTTAAGCTTATCCCAATCTAGCGTGTCCATGTGCGCCTCAGCCTATTCGGCCGCTTCGGCCATCATCTCTTGTTCTGTCAGAAATTTCTCGGCTTCGAGTGCGCCCATGCAGCCAAGCCCTGCAGCTGTAACGGCTTGACGCCAAATTTCGTCAGAGACATCGCCCGCCGCAAAGACGCCGGGAATGTTGGTTGCGGTGCTGTCACCCGGAGTGGTGATATAGCCGCCGTCATTCATGACGACATGGCCCTTGAAAATTTCTGTCGCGGGTTTGTGGCCAATCGCGATGAAAACGCCGTGCGTTTCGCGGTCATAAACTTCGCCCGATTTTACGTTTTTGAGGCGAACGCCTGTCACGCCCAGTGGATTTTCATCGCCGAGAATTTCTTCAAGCGTTGTGTCCCAAAGGACTTCGACTTTTTCGTGATTCAGCAAGCGGTGCTGCAAAATCTTCTCAGCGCGCAGACTGTCGCGGCGATGGACTAAGGTCACGCGGGAAGCAAAATTGGTCAGAAACAAAGCTTCCTCAACGGCCGTATTGCCGCCGCCGACGACAACGACTTCTTTGCCGCGATAAAAGAAACCATCACAGGTCGCGCAGGCCGAGACGCCAAAGCCTTGAAATTTTTCCTCAGATGGCAGGCCAATCCATTTGGCTTGCGCGCCCGTCGCAATGATAACCGCATCAGAGGTATAAGTCGTGCCGCTATCGCCCGTCATTTTGAAGGGCCGTCTTGAGAAATCCACATCAATGATGGTGTCTTCATAAAAGCTCGTGCCGAATTTAAGGGCATGTTCTTTAAACTTTTCCATCAGCTCGGGCCCTTGAATTTCAGGAAATCCCGGATAGTTCTCAACGTCGGTCGTGATGGTCAACTGACCGCCGGGCTGTAATCCTGCAATAATGGCAGGCTCGAGCATGGCGCGCGCCGCATAAACGGCGGCTGTATAGCCTGCGGGGCCTGACCCGATTATGATAACTTTGTGATGGATAGTGTTTGACATGGAAGCTCTCGTTAATTTTCTCCCTCACACATAGTGAGGCGCGGATAGATTCGCAACATGAGAGCCGGGCAAGGGTGTGGATGGCTATGCGCGTATAAATTCTAGCAATTGCCGTTCTGATTTGCGCAGGCCGTGCGTGTCACATGCTTTTACGGTGGCCGCTATATTGTTCTCCGCCAAGCCTATGACACGGGGGTGGATGTAGCTGCTGCGGCAGATGGCAGGCGTATTGTGGAGCCGTTGTGCCGCGGCCTCGGACATGATTTTGAGCGTCGGCTCGCCCTCTGTTGCCTGTGCCGTCTCAAACGCGGCCAATGTCCCGTGCCACGTCCTAAAAGTCTTGGCCGAGAAATCCTCGCCAATATAAGCATTCACATTACTGCTATCGATGGGGTGAAGCTGTCCGCTTTGGCCGATATATTGGAAAACGCGCCGCCCTGGTAAGTCATCAATGCTGTGCAGTACGCGGGCTAGAGTCTTATCTTTGATCTGCTTGCGCACGCGTTTGCCGCCTTTGGCTTTGTAATCCAGTTGCAAGCTGCTGCCTGAGAGAGTGATGTGCCTTGTCTTGAGCGTGCTGGCCCCTATAGCGTCATTCACCTCGTGCCCGACACGTAGCGCGCCTTTGTCGATTAAGCGCGTAATCGCGGCGCAGACATAATCTTTGCTGTTATCTTGCCGCCGTAAATCCCGCGAAATTTTACGCCTGAGGTAGGATAAATGCTCTCCAAATTCCGGTAGATTTTCAAATTTCTTGCGCTCTTGAAACTCTCTCCATTTTTCGTGATAGCGATATTGTTTACGCCCTTTCACATCCCGTCCTGTGGCTTGAAGATGACCATACGGGTCCTCACAAATCCAGACATCGCTATAGGCGGGCGGCAGACCCAAAAGATTGATGCGCTCCAAAGCAGTTTTACATGTCAGAGTTTTCCCGTCAGGCCCTTTATAAGAAAACCCTTTGCCGCGTTTGATGCGGGCAATGCCGGGCTCGCTGTCATCTGCGTAGCGCAATATGGCGGGAAGGGCGGTCATAAAGACTATACGTTTGGCGGTCTTAATGAGTTCACTTGCATAGTCGGGCTGCGTTTCATACACACTTTATATGAAACATATATTACTACTGTCCGCCGCTTTGCTCACTGCCGCCTGCACGGCCTCTGATGCGCAGGTTGAAACGGTTAATACCTCGTCCGCAACAGCTCAAACGAAAATCGAGACCGTTACTCTAGAAGCTCCGCCGACGACCGGACGCTATTTTGACTATGTGCCGACACCGTCGATTTTGATGTTTTCCGAAACGCGCGATTGGCGACATGAAGAAGGCATTGTTGGCGCAAATTTGGCAATTATGAAAGCAGCTAAGGATATGGGATTGGGCTATTTCACTACAGAACACAGCGCGATTTTCAACGTCAAAGAGCTCGCAAAATTTGATGTTGTCGTCTTCAATAATATGACCGGGGACACACTTACGCCCGCGCAAGAAAAGGCCTTTCAGACATGGCTAGCGCAAGGTAAAGGCGCGGTGCTCATCCACGGGGCAGGGGACGCCTCTCATCAGGATTGGGATTTTTATCATAACCAGATGCTGGGCGCGACATTTGTCAGCCACCCCATGGCCCCTCAATTCCAAGAGGCCAGAGTTGAGGTGCTTAAGACCGAGCATCCCGTCATGGCCGGGATTGGCAAAGAGTTTCTAGCCACAGATGAGTGGTACACATTTGAAGCGCCTCCGGGTGATGACTTTATTATCTTGGCTGGTTTGGACGAGAGCACTTACAGCCCCGTCAATACGGTCTATGGTGACCGCTCTGATTTGCGCATGGGTCCAAAACCTGCGGACCATCCAATTATTTGGGCCAGATGTCTGGGCGAGAACCAATCGCGTATCGTATTTACAGCTCAAGGTCACCGCTACGAGACCTATGACGCCAACGAAGCGACAAAGATATTACAAAATGCGCTGAACTGGACGGCTAAGAAGACGGACCCTGAAGGTCAGGGTTGCATGAAGTAAGAGCTGCTTAAAGTAGGGGCTGATTGAAATAATCCTAATTTATGGCGGCTGTGCGGGCCTCATAATGCGCCCATAATTGCTGCGCCATACGCTCGGTTTCTTTTAGCGGCGGATAAATGTCAGCTTCAAGATTGCCATCATAGGGACGGATATGACATCGTTCTTTAAGGCCCTCATAAAGCTGTTCAAATTTACCGGGCTTACCTTTCAAGGGGAGGGTGAAGACGGTCTTGCCTGATGAGGCTGCCTCAGTGAGCATATTGGTGCTGTCCTCTGTGACTAGGACAATCTCTGCGCCGCCGAGAAAGGCGAAATAGGGATTAGGCCCGTCGCCGAAATAACCCCAAACATTATCATGACCTGAGTCTAGCAATTTATAATCATCAATGGCCCAATCGGGCGTGCGGCGCGATGTGGTGATGAGAAGTGAGTAGCCCTTATCGAGCAAATCCTGAGCTGCCTTTATATGCCCAGCATGTTCTGTTTTACCAAGACTATGTGTTTTGGAGGTTCCGCCAATAAGCATCGCCGCGCGCGGCATTGGAAGCTTTTTAAGCGCTTTCTTAAACTTAAGCGTTTGTCCCGCGATCTCAGCTTTGCTCACGCGGTTGGGCGAGCCTAACATGGTCTCAACATTAGGGCCGCTCAGGTTGTCGTGCTCAGGGGCGATGACCAAATCAAAGCGGTCCGTATCCATGCGTGGGTCCTGCACATAGACGGTGAAAGTTTCGGGTGTATGCTTTTTCAGTGCGAGCAAGGGCGCGATGGCTTGGCGGCCACAGCCTATAGCAATTTGCGCGGGCGGACCTTGCAAACCATAATCAGACAGTCTGGACTTCATCGCAAATTGTAGGGTTGGCGAGGCGGCTTTAAAGGCCGCGCCGTTTTCAATTTTATATGTGATAATGTCGAGCGGATAAAATTTGTCTGCCGCTTCGGCTAATCCCAAGGCCTGATTTTCAATCCCGCGCCGTCCGTCAGAAATGACGTAACAGGTAAGGGGGCTTTCAGCCATTACTTGTAGCTGACTTCCAAAATCTCGTAACCCTTAGATCCGCCCGGCGCGATGACTTCAAATGTGTCGCCGACTTCTTTGGAAATCATGGCCCGTGCAATGGGGGAGGTGATAGACACTTTACCATCTTTGACGCTGGCTTCATCTTCGCCGACGATTTGGTAAGTGCTCTCTTCATCCGTATCTTCGTTAACGATTTTAACAACCGCGCCGAATTTAACCGTATCGCCGCTCATTTTAGAGGTATCGATGACCTGTGCGAGGGACAATTTGCTCTCAAGCTCTTGGACACGGCCTTCAATAAAGCCCTGCTTTTCTTTCGCAGCATGATATTCCGCATTTTCAGACAAATCGCCATGTTCGCGCGCAACAGAAATCGCGTTTATAATATAAGGCCGTTCGACGGACTTTAAGTTTTTTAGTTCAGCTTCAAGAGCCGCATGGCCTTGAACTGTCATCGGGTATTTTTGTTGCATTTTATTTTCCAAAATTCCTAAGCCGCGCAGAGATAAGGGCTTTTACGGAATAATCAAGTGATAAGGTTAACTCGTCATTAAAACCGTCACTCTTTGTCCTTTGTAATAGGATAGGCCAATTGCGTTAAAAATGTTCTCGGCAAACGTTTTATGGTGCCGTAATGAGCGGGCCAATGTTTGCCGGGCATGTGATAAGTTCCGAATATCATATCATAGAGCGGCAGGTGGACGGCGTAATTCGTATCCAGTGCCGGGTCTTCTGAGCTGTGATGCCAGTGATGATATTGCGGTGTGCAGAAAACATATTTCAACGGCCCTACAGGAATATGAACATTTGCGTGAACGTAGACCGCTTGGAAGGCGGCTATCCCGACATAGATATCAAGCGCTTCCTTACTGGCCCCCAGCAGATAGAGCGGAACCATGGCAAGGCACCGATCAACAAACATTTGGATGACGTGATTACGCGACCCGGCCATCCAATCCATATGCTCGACGGAATGGTGGACGGCATGTATTTTCCAAAGCTTAGGGTCCTCATGGAATGTGCGGTGCGACCAATACAGAACAAAGTCAGCGGCAAGTATCAAGATAATCACTTGGGCCCAGATGGGTGTGCTTTGTATCCAGTTTTGGAAGGTCTCGCTCACGGCCCAGCCAAAATAAGAGGCGACGAAGAAATTTCCGACCAGCAAAAGGGCTGTAATGAGAAGGTGATTAAACCCAAAATAAAACACGTCCAACTTCCATTCCGGTCTTAAAATGGCTTGCTCTTTATATTTCGGGAACACCTTCTCCAAAAATATAAATAATATAGCTGAAAACACGAAAGCGAGGACAAGCCAGTCCAGGCCAAAAGCTACGGGTGTATCCTTTACTAATCCGGCTTCGACTTGATGGCCGCCCATCGCAAGCGCGGCAATTGAAAACAGAACACCTGTGGCGGCATAGCGCCTGAAATTACCGATGATAAAGGTCAGCAGCCCAAAGGCCAGAGAGGCGATGATGCCGTATTGCAACATGGAGCGCAAAAAGACGAGGTCATAGGTTTCGCGGAGTTCAGCTGTGGTGAGGTAGCTTGGAAACTTAAAGCACAACACCGCCAAAAAACTTAAGATGCCAAGGCTACAGGCCAGACTTGCCGAAATTTTACCTTGGCCGAGCTTAAATTTCTTATCGTCCATCGACTCAATGACGCGCGGCTTATATTCGAATTCTTGTATATCGGTCATGCGGTCCCCTCGCGGCTTTTAGAGACTGGCTTAGGTGCAAAAGCTTGATGTGCTCTTAATAGGCTGCGAGTCGACTACAAAATCCTGAATCCGATATATAATACGAAAAACGGCAGGGGTGCCACCCTGCCGCTTAGAATGTCCATTGCTCATTCACGAAAGGAGACGATAAAAAAGTAAGGACATGTAAAGATTGCAAGTTTGTTACGAGAGAGTCAAGTGTCAGAAGGGGCAAGTTGACGGATTGAAACGTTTACGAACTTTAACTCTAAGTGTTGAGCTTTATTTAAGCATATGCGTGTAGAAGTCCCTTTGAAAGAGTTATGGGGAATGAGTTTTGATTACCGATTTTAAAAATGATGAAAGCGGCAATATAGCTGTAATGTTCTCAATTGTTCTATTGTTGCTCTTGGGCGGAGTTGGGGTGGCAGTAGATATATCGCAAATGTTATCAAATAGGCAAAAAGTCGCTGACATAGCTGATACGACAGCGTTAGCCGCAGCCTTAGTTGCCCGTGAAGGAAATACGAGCCGTAATAAAAAAGCTAAGGATCATTTTTTAGAGAATGTGGCCTTGAAAAAATCTATCGAAATAAGAGATGACGTTGATATTATCTTTGATGATAGCGCTAAAGAAGTCACCGTGAAAGTGGCAGCGAAAACAGAATTTTTTCTCATGCACATTTTTGGTCATTCGGAGAAAGATGTCACAGCATCAGCAACCGTCGGTTATGCTATTGATTACATACCGCCAATTTCTATTGCCTTTGCTTTTGATACATCGGGCTCCATGGGCGATCTCACGACCGATGACCAAGTTAAAATTGACGCGTTAAAACAAGCGACGAGTGACTTGTTCACAGCCATGTTTGAAGCCTCCGAAAGACCGACTCTTTTGAAAGCCGCTATGACGACATCATTTTCAACCTATAACACTGATATTATCGTCTATGATGAGAACCGGACAGGCTACGAACACATATTGAATACTATGGAGAACGACCCCTTGTTTGTGGCATATGGCGGCACAAATTCGACGCCGTCTGTTCAATTTGCATTTGGTCAACTCAAGGCTCAAGAAGCTGTCGAGCTGGATGATAAATGGTCAGGCCACCTTATTTTCATGACAGATGGTGATAATAATCAGACGGATTGGGATAAACAAACGCTGTCCGCTTGTGAGAACGCTAAAGCTCTGGGCTATCGGATATACACAGTCGCTTTTGCAGCGCCGAAAAAAGGTGAAGACTTACTCGAAGATTGTGCTTCAGATAAAAAGCTGGCTTTCAAAAGTAAAAATGCCCAAAAGCTAAAAGAAAATTTCGAAACGATTGGTCGTCAGCTAGGCGAAGCTTCAGTGCGTATTAAGCGGTAAACTTACCCCGCCGCAATGCTCTGCAAACTCTCCACATCATAGTCACCTCTGGAGAGTTCCTTAATCGCTTCGACGCTGGCGCGCGCGGCGGCAGCTGTTGTGAAATAGGGAATTTTCTGCGTCAGGGCGGTGCGGCGTAGGCTGAAACTATCCTTCAGAGATTGCTTTCCGCTCGTGGTGTTAAAGACCAGATCAACCTCACCATTTTTCATCGCGTCGATGATATTGGGACGGCCTTCGTGGAATTTTTTGACATATTCAATCTCAAGGCCTTGTGCGCGCAGATATTTCGTTGTCCCGCCTGTGGCAATGATTTTGAAGCCCAAATCGATAAGGTCTTTGGCGAGTTCTGCCATGATTGGTTTGTGCTCTTCGCGCACAGAAATAAAGACTTTGCCCTTGGCCGGTAAGGTCACGCCGCCGCCTAACTGACTCTTGGCAAAGGCCATACCAAAGGTTTCAGCCAGTCCCATAACTTCGCCCGTCGAGCGCATTTCAGGGCCTAGGACTGTGTCCACACCGGGGAAGCGCGCGAATGGAAAGACTGCTTCTTTGACGGCGATATATTTTTGCGGCTTTGTTGACAGATCAAACTCAGAGAGCTTGGTCCCCGCCATGACTTTGGCCGCAATATTTGCGATGGGTTGCCCGATAGCTTTAGCGACAAAAGGTACGGTTCGTGAGGCGCGCGGGTTCACTTCAATCAGGTAAACCACATCGTCCTTGACCGCGAATTGTGTATTCATGAAGCCAACAACGCCGAGTTCCAGCGCGAGGACTTTGGCTTGACGCCCCAGCTCAGCGACGATTTTATCAGACAGCGTATAAGGCGGGAGAGAGCAGGCCGAGTCGCCCGAATGCACGCCCGCTTCTTCAATATGCTCCATAATGCCCGCGACATAGACATCCTCGCCGTCGCAAATTACGTCCACATCGACTTCAATGGCGTCGCGCAGATATTGATCGATTAGGAGCGGGGATTTGCCAGAGACTTTTACGGCTTCGGTAATATAGCGGGTAAGCTCGGCATCATTATCGACAATTTCCATGCCGCGTCCGCCGAGAACATTGGACGGGCGTAGGACCAACGGGTAGCCAACCGTCTTGGACGCCTCTTTGGCTTCATTCGCATTGCGGGCAATCATATTATTAGGCTGTTTTAAGCCAAGCTTTTCCACCAAGGCTTTAAAGCGCTCGCGGTCTTCGGCGCGGTCAAGTGCATCGCGTTTTGTGCCGAGCAAGGGAATGTCATTAGCCTCGAGCGCTTCGGCGAGCTTAAGCGGGGTTTGCCCGCCAAATTGCACAATCACGCCTTTGAGGTTGCCGCTCTGTTTTTCTGTCATGATGAGCTCAAGCACATCTTCTTCTGTTAGCGGCTCAAAATAAAGACGGTCTGAAGTGTCGTAATCGGTTGAAACGGTTTCGGGGTTACAATTGACCATTATGGATTCAATATTCATATCGCCCATGGCGTAAGCCGCGTGGCAGCAGCAATAATCAAATTCAATGCCTTGGCCGATACGGTTAGGGCCGCCGCCCAAGATGATGACTTTATCGCGGGACGAGACACGAGATTCGCATTCCACTTTTCCGCCAAAGCTTGGCACTTCATAGGTCGAATACATGTAGGGCGTTTTGGCTTGGAACTCAGCCGCGCAAGTATCCACGCGTTTATAAACGGGGCGAACGCCGGCTTTGCGGCGGGCTTTGCGCACGGCTTGTTCTGTTTTGCCCGTCAGCTCGGCAATGCGGGCATCGGCAAAGCCTTCGGATTTAATTGCGCGCCACTCGGTTTCAGTATTGGGCAGGCCGTTATCTTTCAGCCAGTCTTCCGCTTTGACCAAGTCTTGAATTTGGCGCAGAAACCAATGGTCAATACCTGTATATTGATAGATTTTATCAACCGTGAACCCTTGGCGGAAGGCTTGCGCAATCACGAGGAGGCGGTCAGGCGCAAGGATGGAGAGCCGCGCTTTCATCGCGCTCTTCAGCTCGTCAGCTTCCATTTCTCCTGTCGGGTCAATGATGATTTCATTGAGGCCAGTCAGGTCAGTTTCAAGAGACCGTAGCGCCTTTTGTAGAGACTCTGCGAATGTCCGTCCAATCGCCATAGCTTCGCCCACGGAACGCATGGCTGTGGTCAGGACAGGTTCAGCGCCAGGGAATTTTTCGAACGCAAAGCGCGGAATTTTTGTGACGACATAGTCAATAGTCGGCTCAAAGGCGGCAGGTGTTGCGCCTGTGATGTCATTATCTAGCTCATCCAATGTGTAACCGACGGCGAGCTTGGCCGCGATTTTGGCAATTGGGAATCCTGTGGCTTTAGAGGCCAGCGCTGAGGAGCGGGACACGCGCGGGTTCATTTCAATCACAACCATACGGCCATCTTTGGGGTTCATCCCAAATTGAACATTAGACCCGCCTGTTTCCACGCCGATTTCGCGCAGCACAGCAATGGAGGCATCGCGCATAATTTGATATTCTTTATCTGTCAGGGTCAGGGCCGGGGCCACGGTTATGGAATCGCCCGTATGCACGCCCATGGGATCAATATTTTCAATGGCGCAAATAATGATGCAGTTATCGGCTTTGTCGCGGACGACTTCCATCTCATATTCTTTCCACCCGAGTAAGCTCTCATCAACGAGCACTTCATTGGTCGGGGAGGCGGCCAGTCCCGAACGGACAATTTCTTCAAATTCTTCTTGGTTATAAGCGACCCCGCCGCCTGTGCCGCCCATCGTAAAGGCGGGGCGAATAATAGCGGGAAGGCCAGTTTCAGGCAGCTTGCGCACAGCTTCGGCCACGCCTTCGGCAATATTGACATCGCCATTTTTATCGACGGGCGCGGTGATGATGGTGGCGCGGGGGTTTTCAAGGCCGATTTTCGTCATGGCCTTTGCAAAGCGGTCGCGGCTTTCGGCTTTGTCAATCACGTCAGCTTTGGCGCCAATCATTTCTACACCGTATTTTTCCAGCACGCCCATCTGCTCAAGCGCGAGGGCTGTGTTTAGCGCGGTTTGCCCGCCCATGGTCGGCAGCAGCGCGTCAGGTTTCTCAATCGCGATAATTTTCTCGACAATTTCCGGGGTAATGGGCTCAACATAAGTCGCGTCTGCCATGCCGGGGTCGGTCATGATGGTGGCCGGATTGGAATTAACGAGTATAACGCGGTAGCCCTCATCGGTCAGCGCTTTACAGGCCTGAACGCCTGAATAGTCAAATTCGCAAGCCTGCCCAATAACAATGGGCCCGGCCCCTATAATGAGAATGGACTGGATATCGGTTCTTTTTGGCATAAAAGAAGGCCTCAAATAGCTACGAAACAGGTTCGAATCCGGCCAGAAAAGCCAAATTGTCCCCCCCTATAGTTTTGATAGTGAAAATGCAACTATTCCCACGCAAAGAATCTGTGTTAAAGTAAGAAAAACGTAAAAAGGTTACTCATGGTATATCGCACAATGAATAGAGGCGGACAGGTTCGCAGGCGGCGCGGCGGATTTCGCTGGCAGATTATGCTCGTCTTCGCTGTTGGGGCGGCGATTTACTATTTCGCAAACCAAAAGAGCATACCTTATATTTGTGACAGCACTTACTCAGAATATGCGGGTGATATGTGCCGCAAGCAGCTGCGCACGATGAAGCCTGCGGCTGAAATGCAGCTCGGCTTGCAAAGCTATCAGCAAATTCTGCAAGACAATGCATCCAATCTAGTGCGCAGTGGTCCGGTAAAAGATGCCGTTGAAGAGATTGGGGTGCGGATTGCCCGCGCAGCGTCTGATAGCGATCCAGGATTTGATTGGGCCTTTAATGTCATCGAGTCAGACCAAGCTAATGCCTTCGCCCTGCCTGGCGGATATACAGCCGTCTATACGGGACTAATACCGATTGCTGAGAATGAGGACGGGCTCGCGGTTGTTATGGGTCATGAAGTAGCTCACGCGCTCGCCCATCACGGCGCGGAACGTATGGCACAGCAAAATATGCAGCGTATTGTCGGCGCAGGCGTGTCTTTGGGAACAGGCGGTATGGATATGGGCGCGCAGCGAGCGGTCATGGGCGTTTTTGGCGGTATCAGCCAATATGGCTTTGCGTTGCCTTTCTCGCGAAAGCATGAATCAGAGGCGGATTACATAGGTCTGATTTTGATGTCGCGTGCTTGTTACGACCCGCGCGAAGCGCCTAAGCTTTGGGAGCGTATGGGCCAAGCGGGCGGCGCAACCCCGCCAGAATTTCAATCCACTCACCCGTCTCCACAAACCCGCGTCAATGACTTTAATAAGTGGATGCCAATGGCGGTCGAGATTTACAATAAGTCCTGCCCAAATAAGATAAGTTTATAATATGGCAGATCGTGTCCTTGTTACCGGCGTGTCGGGCTTTATTGGCTCGCATGTTACTGAGCGTTTGCTCGCCAAAGGCTATGACGTGCGGGGAACCGTGCGCAATAAAGTTAAGGGTCAAAAGATTGTTGATGCCCTAGCGGCCAATGGAAGTGATATCTCTCGCCTTGAACTAGTCGAGGCTAACTTGGCTCATGATGCGGGCTGGGCGGATGCTGTAAAAGATTGCCGTTATATTCAGCATATCGCGTCTCCCTTGCCCCACGACGCCCCTAAAGAAAGAGAAGCTTTGGTGCCTGAGGCACGGGCCGGAGCGCAGCGCGTTTTAGAGCGCGGATTTTCTGCAGGCGCAGAGCGCATTGTTCTGACATCTTCTATCGCAGCTATGATGGGGCAAGCTGGTAAGGGCGCAAAAATGATGCTTACCGAAGAGGACTGGTCGGATCCGGATTGGAAACCGATGACGTCTTACCCGATTTCCAAAACGCGGGCTGAAAAATCAGCATGGGCCTATGTTGAGGCACAAGGCATGAAAGATAAGCTTACCACAATTTGTCCGGGCGTGGTCTTCGGTCCTGATACCTATGGGAATGCGGGTGCATCATTGGGCCTTTTGAAAGCTATGATGATTGGCAAGATTTCGCGCACGCCTAAAATGGGCGTGCCTTTGATTGATGTCCGTGATTGTGCGGCTATTCATGTGGCTGCTATGACAGCTAAAGACGCCGGTGGTCGCCGTTTGCTCGCAACAGGGCAGTCGCTTTGGTTCAAAGATATTGCCGCGATATTAAAGGCTGAGTATCCTCAACTAGAAAATCTGCCCAGAGGCGAGATGCCAAGTTTCCTTTTGCGTATTTTAGCTTTGTTTAACGATGATTTGCGCGTGATGTTAGCCGACCTTGGGACATTTCACGAGGCGGATGCGGCCTATGTCAGCACCATGACACATGTCATTCCTCGCCCTGCGAAAGAAGCTATATTGTCTGCGGCTGAAAGCCTTATAGAGAACGGGTCTGTTCGTCTTAGTTAGTTCTGTCTTGATGTATCTTGACAAAAGATGATAATATATCTTAGGATGTAATCTGAAAGGATTATGTCATGACAGATCGCGATTGCAAACAGCCATCATCTAAATCCGCCAAAAAGGTTGAAGAGACGTCTGCGCCTTTCACGCATGAGCGTAAGAAATTTGCTACACAAATGGATGCGGAATTACTGCGCCGCCTGCGTGAATATGCCAAATCCGAAGGCCGCCAGATACAATCCGTTTTGGAAGAGGCGGTTGAGATGATGCTGAAAGAAAAGCAAGGCTATGTCATGCGGCCTGATGTGAAGGCGGCTTATGAAGCCAGTCTCGAGCAATTTGATGACCTGTATAAGCGGCTCGCACAATAATGACGCAATATCTTGACGTAGCGGACGTTTTGGCTTTCCACGATATACAGCTTCGCCGTTACGGCGGCGCGCCGGGCATCAGGGATATGGGATTGGTTGAGGCGGCGCTCTTTCGTCCTCAAACAGGCTATTACAAAGATATCATCGAAGAAGCCGCAGCCCTCTGGGAAAGCTTTTTGATGAACCATCCTTTTATAGATGGCAATAAACGCACAGCCTTTGCGGTGATGGACGTTTTTTTGCGCGTGAACGGTATTCGGATAACTTCAAATTCCCTTCAAGCTGGGGATTTTTTATATGCCTTATTCGATAAAGGCGACGTGACGTTCAAAAACCTCGACTCTTGGCTGCGGGAAAATACGCGCGTCGTCTAAAGCTGTTCTTACAGCGCGTCTGCAAATCTCTCAAAGAGATAAAAACTGTCTTGCGGGCCGGGGCTGGCTTCTGGGTGATGCTGGACGGAAAAAACAGGTTTGCCTTTCAGGCGGATGCCGCAATTAGTGCCATCAAACAAGCTGACATGGGTCTCTTCAACGCTATCAGGCAGGCTGTCTTGATCCACTGCAAAGCCGTGATTCATCGAGACGATTTCGACTTTATTGGTAGTATGGTCTTTGACGGGATGGTTCGCGCCGTGATGGCCTTGTTCCATTTTCATTGTTTTCGCGCCAAGCGCCAAGGCCAGCATTTGATGGCCCAGGCAGATACCGAGGATTGGTGTGTCGGCCGCGATAATGTCTTGGATAACGGGGATTGCATATTCGCCCGTCGCGGCAGGATCGCCCGGTCCGTTAGAAAGGACAACGCCATCAGGTTTAAGCGCCAGAATATCTTTGGCGCTGGCTGTCGGCGGCACGACTGTCACTTTCAGACCCGTTGAGATGAGATTACGCAAAATGTTCCGTTTCACACCGTAATCAATCACAACGACTGATTTAATCCCGTCTTTATCTTCATAACCTTCAGGCCAAACCCAGCGAGCCTCTTTCCAATCGAAACTCTCCTCTGTCGCGACATCTTTGGCGAGGTCCGCACCGACAAGCCCGTTCCAACCGCGCGCTTTGGCGGCGAGGGCGTCGATGTCAAATTTCCCGTCGGGCGCATGGGCGATTACGCCGTTGGGCATGCCGTTATCGCGAATGAATGAGGTCAGGGCGCGCGTATCCACGCCCGACAGGCCGATAATGCCGCGCGCGTTAAGCCACTCACCCAGCTCGCCATCGGATCGCCAGCTGGAGGAGGGCGTGATAGGCGCTTTAAAAATCGCCCCGCGCGCCGCATCCTCCGCGCGGGATGTTGAGGCTTCTTCATCCTCAATATTTGTGCCGGTATTACCAACATGCGGAAATGTGAAACAGATGATTTGATCGGTGTAAGACGGGTCAGTTAAAATTTCCTGATATCCCGTCATTGCTGTATTAAAGCAAACTTCGCCAACCGCTGCCCCGCTTGCGCCGCAGCCTTGGCCATAAAAGACTTCGCCATTGGCAAGGACTAAGGCTCCGGTAATACCTTTATTAAACACTTGATTTTCGGTTTTCACAGTCATAAATCCCGCTCTTCGCCCTCAAAGAGGGCCGGTCAAATAGCTGAACGGTCTTTTAGCGAGGGGGAAACAGGATACAAGTGCTAATGGCACGAAGTCTTGGCAAGTGGCTAATTTTTCGTCTATAAACACCTAATTCCTGCTCTTACAGTCAGGGGGATGACTGTTTGTTTCCGGCCAATGGCGCATAATCGCCGAGGTCACACTTATGGGACGAACATATGCCTTTACGTGATTCTATCACCGAGAGCACAAAGACGGCGATGAAGAGCGGCGACAAAATTCGCGTCTCCACATTGCGCTTAGTGTCCGCCGCTATCAAAGACCGTGATATTGCCGCCCGCGCCGAAGACCGCTGCCAAGGCATTGGGGATGACGAAATTCTCTCTCTACTCCAAAAGATGGTCAAGCAGCGCGAGGAGAGCGCCAAGACTTATGAAGATAATGGTCGCCCTGAATTGGCCGAGCGCGAACGGACAGAGATCGAGATTGTCCGTGAGTTTATGCCTCAGCCCCTCTCGGAAGAAGACATGAAAGCTGCCGTCGCAAAGATGGTCGAAGAGACCGGCGCGACAGGCCTCAAAGATATGGGCAAAATCATGGGCCGCCTAAAATCAGAATATGCAGGACGCCTGGACATGGGCCAAGTCGGCGCCGTGGTTAAAGGGCATTTGTGTAGTTAGGGGTTTCAAACATTTAGAATTAAAGGTGGATGGTATGGAAATTCTATTTATTTTAATCTTTAGTTTCGTGATTTTTGTACCACTTAAAACATACGTGTTTTCTAGCGAGGAAGAAAAGTGTTTCCGACAAATTTGGTCAATGAATAAACTTCGCCTTTTCACTGAGGAAGAGGCTACATATAAGAGGCTTTTCAAAAAGTTTGATATTGATTTTTCTACTAATGTTTCAGATGAAAAGTTACGCGATATTGTAGGTGCAGCTCACAAGTTTGATTTGACAAAAAATCAGAAAAATTTTGGTATATTCGTAGGCCCAATTGTTCAAAATAAAATAAAAACTCTAATGTATAAATATGAAAAAACAGAGCAATATGATCACTTTGCTTCCGTCCAAAGTGAAAAAGGAAGAACACTTATAGACAATTCTTTCACAGAGTTCACACGCGATTCATGTGTTCAACATTTGAGAGAAATATCTAAAGATATTGCAGGGCTAAATTTCGAAGATGACATCGAGAAAAAATGTGTAGATTTGGCATTTTTAATGGCAATGGTGGACGGTGAAATAGACGATAAGGAACCAGAGGCAATTAAATCCTCTATGAACATAACCCTAAGCAAACAAGTAAATTATTCTGCCTATGGGGACATTCGTTATTTAAATGAACTGAACAAAAAACCCTACATGGAAGTAGCTGGTGAAATTCAATCCAACTTGATAAAATTAGTCTCAAATTCTCAATTTCCTAAAAGCGGAAGTATAGCTGCAAGCACTTTCGAGCAGAGCTTGATAGCTTCTATTGCGACAATTGCAGCTATTGATGGAGTTGTTCATGAGAATGAAAAAGAGTTTATTTCGAATATAATTGACCTTTATGAAATGGGTTCGGAGTATAAAAATTATATTCTAAGTGTAATGTCTGACGCGGCTGCACGGTTATCTTCTTAATAGACAAATGACAATTTTCTCTGATTGACTCTCTTTGGTTGTGAAAGAGGCGCTAATCGCTAAGCCGCAGTAAGCTTCACCTTACCCTTTACAACATCGACCTTGATCCGCTGGCCATCCTGCACGCGGCCTGCAAGTATCTCTCTTGCAAGTTCATCCTGCACGTTTTTCTGAATAACGCGTTTTAGCGGTCTTGCGCCATAACTCGGATCATAGCCTTGCTCGCCGATCCATGTGCGGGCGGTGTCTGTGAGTTCAAGCACAATCTGCTTGTCTTTCAGCCAGCCTTGCAAACGTTTCATTTGGATATCGACAATCGCGCCCATATGCTCGGGCTTGAGCCGTTCAAAGAGCAGGATTTCGTCGAGCCGGTTTAGAAACTCAGGGCGGAAATGCGCGTTGACCTCGGCCATCACGCCAACCCGCGCCGCGTTGACATTGTCGCCGTCCGCGAGGTTAAGCAGATGCTGCGCCCCGATATTGGACGTCATAATAATCAGCGTATTGCGAAAATCGACCGTGCGGCCTTGCCCGTCCGTCAAGCGGCCATCATCAAGCACTTGCAGCAGCACATTAAACACATCGGGATGGGCTTTCTCAATCTCGTCAAAAAGCACGACTTGATAGGGACGGCGGCGTATGGCTTCGGTCAGCGCCCCGCCTTCATCATAGCCGACATAGCCGGGCGGCGCGCCGATGAGCCGGGCGACGGAATGTTTCTCCATATATTCGGACATATCCATGCGCGTGATGGCGGCATCATCGTCAAACATAAAGGCGGCGAGGGCCTTGGTTAGCTCTGTTTTACCTACGCCCGTCGGGCCGAGGAACATGAATGAGCCGATCGGCCTGGCAGGGTCGCGCAATCCCGCGCGGGCGCGGCGCACAGCATCCGAGACGGCCGTGACGGCTTTATCTTGGCCGACAACGCGCGCACCTAAAACGGTCTCCATAGAGAGTAGCTTTTCGCGCTCGCCTTCGAGCATTTTCTCAACGGGCACGCCTGTCCAGCGCGAGACGACAGCTGCGATAATTTCGGAAGTGACGGTTTCGGACGCGAGAGATGACGCGTCATCATTAGCCTCTTCGAGCTTTTCCATTTGCTCTTCCATGGCGGGAATGTCTTCGTGCTGAAGCTTTCCGGCGAGAGCATAATCCCCGCGCCGCACAGCGTCTTGCAGCTCAAAGCGGGCGTGTTCCAGCTTTTCTTTGACATCCGTCGCGCCGGCGAGTTTTGCTTTCTCGGCTTGCCATTCAGCGGTCATTTCAGAAGACTGACCTTCCAGCTCTTCAATCTCAGCTGTGCGCTTAGCGAGCCGGTCTTTGGACGCTTTGTCTTTTTCCTTTTTAAGCGCTTCAACCTCGATTTTCAGCTGCACCACGCGGCGATCAATTTCGTCCAGCGCT
>ENA-ORXR01001686-ORXR01001686.1-marine-metagenome-genome-assembly--contig:-NODE-1686-length-22714-cov-4.275390_pt1 | contig 22714 bp, 14 predicted proteins | sample MGYA00237866_ERZ511479 | MGnify/ENA metagenome assembly ERZ511479 | reverse complement strand
ATGGTTACGTTCGCATTGCGTACTATATGACTGATCCACCGATTAACTAATCAACAACTTAGTGCCGAAGGCACTAGTCGGTTACATTTTCCACATTGGCAAAGCCACTCTTTCCCCTTCTGTTTCTAGCAGCAAATAGTAAGTTCCGGTCGCCAACTCCACGGGCAATTGCCAAGTCCGCTGGGTTGTTCCAGCTTCTATTTGAAGATCACGATCCAGTCGTTGCAACGTTTGTCCCAAATTATTTGCCAAACTGACATTTATTATAATGGATTTTTTAGTATCAAGTTCTAGTGTAACCAAATTATTAGAAATAAGCGTTGGATAGAGGGTCGCTTTAATTCCCAGTTTATTAAAATTATCCAGACTACTCAGGGTGCCACGGTATTTAGCGACCGCATAGCCGTAAATGTTCTCTTCCAGCGTACTTCCAACCGCAATAATCGAACCGTCCGGAGTCTGAACCATCGCTGTAACTCCATCAAAATTGGCAGCCGGTCCGATGTCATAAATCGACCAGCCGTTGATATTACCAAAATCCAAATCCCGATTTCCATCAGCGGAAAAACGACCTAATAAAAATTTGGAATTAAATCCGCCCGTAGACCCTCCAACCAAAATCTTCCCGTCCGGTTGCTGGAGTAGCGACTGAATGGCCTCGTTATCATTTCCTGAAACCTTGACAACACCATTGTTTCCAAAATTTGTATCCATACTACCATCCGAGTCAAAACGGTACAATGCAATGTCGTTGTCCACCACATCAAAATCAAAAGCATTTCCTCCTAATAGAAACTGACCATTAGGCAAAGCGATCATATCATTGGCACCATTGTTAATATTTTCACTTTCGTTAAAAACAGTGAAACCATCCGTTCCAAAATTGCCAACTGCGTCACCGTTACCATCAAATCGAGCAATAAAGATATTTTTACTACCTGTAGTTCCCGCTATCACCAGGTCGCCATTACTTGCCTCTACCAGTGCATTGGCACGCGAAAAAGTACTAAGGTCAACTTTTCTAATTCCATCCTCCCCAAAATCAGGATCATTCTGGCCGTTAGCAGTTAACCGTCCTACAATTACCTCATCGCGCTGTCCATTATAGGAACGGCCCGCAATCCCGATTTTTCCATCTGATAATAGAACGGCATCTAGGATATCATCCTCCGCAAAGCTACTCCCGCTTACTTGATTTATATATTTTCCTTCTATTCCAAAATCAAGATCATAATCACTACCATCTGGTAGCAATCGCATCGCCAACAAAGCAAATTGATTGGATGCTACTCTATTGGTGCCGAAGACCAGAATTTTCCCATCGGGCTGCAACAGGATTTTAAAACCGTGTGCCGAACCTCCTATCTGATCGTAAAAAAAGCCGTCTATTCCAAAATCAGGATCCGGGGTTCCATCTGGTAAAAATCGGGTGACCATTAGTTCGAGTCCCCGAAGTCCGGTGGCTAGAATTTTCCCGTCTGGTTGTAAGGCGACCGATTCAAATCTAGTGGTTTCCGCAAAATTGCCGACTACTTTTCCACCTTCGCCAAAGGTGAGATCCAGAAGTCCATCTTGTGCCTGGACTAATAAAGGAAGTAGCAGGAGCCATAAAAGCGTCTGTGATTTAATCATACTAAAAATTGAGGATAGTGAATAATTATTTGTGAATATTAAATTCTTCAACGATACAACAGACATTTTGCACTAAATGTTATTCGATCTTTATGATGCGATAAGCACCTACCGCACCACATCCACCTTCTCCGTCGGAGCCTGTCCTTCGTTACGGTTGGTTACCTGTGTTGTCAGACCGCTCGCTATTTCTAAAAACGCCAATCTTGACAGATTATCGGGATTGTGCATCACCACCGGACGACCATTATCGCCCCCTTCCCGAATTCCCTGTACCAGTGGAATTTGTCCGAGTAATTTAGTTTCTGCCATCTTCGCTAATCGCGCTCCTCCTCCCTCTCCGAAAAGATAGTATTTGTTGTCCGGCAATTCTTCCGGTGTAAACCAGCTCATATTTTCCACTACCCCAAGGATAGGAACGTTGACATTAGGCAATAAAAACATGTTAATTGCTTTTACTGCATCAATTACGGCAACTTCCTGTGGAGTAGTCACTGCAATGACTCCCGTTACCGGAACCGTTTGTACCAGGGTTAACTGAATATCTCCAGTTCCTGGTGGTAAATCAATGATCATATAATCCAGTTCTGGCCAGATACAGTCTGCCAAAAACTGTCGAATGATTCCACCCAGTCGTGGTCCACGCAATACAACGGCCTGATCCGGGTCAATGATAAAACCCAGTGACATCACGGGCATCCCGTGCGCCCGCAGTGGTGTCAGCATCGCCTTTCCATCGAGATCCTGTACTTTTGGTTTTTGACCTTGTAGACCCAACATCGTCGGAATAGACGGTCCGTACAAATCGGCATCAATCAATCCGACCCGGTGTCCCTGTTGTTGGAGCGCAAGCGCAAGGTTAACCGAGACGGTAGATTTTCCAACCCCTCCTTTTCCGCTAGCGACGGCAATAATATTTTTCACCTGTGACAAAATACGCACGGGCTGTTGTGCCTGTTGGGCTTTCGCAAAATTATGAACATTTACTTCCGCCTCGGGATAAACCGCCTGAATCGCAGCCATCGCCGCAAAGTTTAGTTCGGATTTTCCAGGCATGCTCAGGGTCGGTAATTGAATACTGACGTTTATCTGTTTTCCATCAATTTTTAAATCGTGTATCCGATTACTGGTCACCAGGTCTTGGCCCGTTTGAGGATCTTTGACCGTGGCTAACGCCTCCATTATTTTTGCTGATTCCATCTATGTTTAATTTTAGCGCAAGTTACTAAGGAAAAAGGAAAAGGAAAAACGGGAGAAAACCTTCCTGGTGGTAACGCAGGTAAAAAAGAATAATATATTGATTGCCAATGGCTAGTATATCATATTTTATTTTACTTTTTTTGACAAGTTGTAATAATTGATATTGATAAACCATTTCTTTCATCCGATATTGCTGGTGCCAAAGACCTTAAGTAAATGATAGGTTAGACACCGTTATTTTTGGTCTGATTGAGGCAGGAAATCCGGAGCTATGCCGTAGAGATCCAAAATTGGTATTTTTACGTACATAAATATTCAGGGTTGCGTATTTTAACCAATTAACTATTCACCACGCTACTTTATTATTACAACTCCACCCATATTAGCCATTTGATCAAGAAAGTATAAAGTAAAGGCTTTCAATCGTTTACGCACAGTTTTCTACTAATAATATTTATACAAAAACTATTACCATGAAAAGATTTCTTCCTGTCCTGGGTTGGTTGTTCCTCCTATTCGGTACGCCAATAATGTTAAATGGCCAAGTTAATTATACCGCCAATGATATCAATGAACCATACACTGGCGGTTTTCGTGCGGGGGTAAACCCTGGCTATCACGGCTCCAACTGGAGCAATACCACGCTGGCCGCACTGGCGGCTGGAAATCCCGCTGCGGGCGTACCGGGTGTAGGTGTCAGAGCATTACGTGGTACATTGCCCGAGGGCATTGGACTACAATATGAATATACGACGTTCACCTCCAACTATGATTTTTTCCACGGTCTTGGCATGGAAGATAATACGGTATTTGTCGGTTTTGCCGCTGATATTCACCGGGATCCAACCGAGTATTGTGATGGTATCGAAACGGATATGTTTGCCAATCTTTACGAGCCCATTTGGGACAATGGCGAAAATGGAACGCCCGTCAACGACAATAATTATTATGCTTTATATCTTTACAATGTTATGCAGGCCGTGGGTCATCGCGTAAAATTTTGGGAGATATGGAACGAACCTGGCTTTGATTTTTCGGGAGCAAAAGGCTGGTTGCCACCAGGCGCACCGGGTAACTGGTGGGAGAACGAACCCGATCCGTGCGATTATAAATTAAGAGCGCCCGTATTCCACTATATTCGAACGCTACGGATTTCTTACGAGATTATTAAAACGCTTTCACCGGATGATTACGTAGTAATGTCTGGAATTGGTTATAATAGTTTTCTGGATGTTATTTTAAGAAATACCGACAATCCGGACGAGGGAAAAGTAACTGATGAATTTCCGTTAAAAGGAGGTGCTTATTTTGATATTGCCGGTTTTCACGCCTATCCACACATTGACGGAAGTACCCGATATTATGACAACGATATTCAGGGTTTTGTTTATACTCGACATTCGGATGCGGCGATTGAAGGTCTACTGGAAACACAGGAAGAACGTTACCAGATTTTAAAAAGTTATGGATACGATGGATCTCCTTATCCGGAAAAAGGGTGGACGATTACGGAAATTAATGTTCCCCGCCAGGCATTCGGTCAGTACTTTGGTAGTGACGAATTGCAAATTAACTACTTATCCAAATTGATTGTGGCCTCGATGCAAAACGGGATTCACCAGACCCATATTTTCGATATGGCCGAAAAGGAAGATTTTGAAGATCAGGAGGATTCGTTTGATGCCATGGGATTGTACGAAAAAATCGAAGACCAGCATCCATTTGAGCAGGTAATTACCAACGGTGGAATTTCTTATAAAACTACTTCCGATTTTTTATTTAAAACTACTTATGATCCAGTCAAAACTGACGCGATGAATCTTCCGGATGATATCGGTGGCGGAGCGTTTAAACAATCCAACGGAGAATATATTTATACGCTTTGGGCAAAAACAGCAACCGATCAATCCGAATTTGCCAGTGGCAGTTACAGTTTTCCTTCCAGTTTTGGAATTAATAATTTTGATAAAAAAACCTGGAATTTTTCTCATACGAATCAGTCTACCACGATTGCCCGAACTAATATTTCGTTATCTGGAACGCCGATATTTCTTACCCCGAATATCAATACGCCAACTGGTGTTCTGACCCTTAACTGTCCCGCCGGCTATACGCTAGATGCACTTTCTACTCAACAAGAAATGGGAGCTGTACTGGAATGGGAATTTCCCAACGCTACGACTACTTGTCCCGAAGGCGGTGTTACCATTGAGCTGGTACAAGGCCTCCCAAGTGGCAGTTTATTTCCTTTCGGGCGAACCATCGTAGAATACGTAGCGACCGATGCTTGTGGCAATCGACAGGAATGCGCCATGACCATCAACGCGGCGAGTACCGGGGGCGGTATCGGAGATTGTCATTTTTACCGAGCCGCGTTTAACTGGCGTGGAAATTTTCGGGGAAACAAATATTTTGTCTCAGAATTTGATACGACCTACGCGGCGGCAGTAGCAATTGCCAATTCTCACGGTGGTTTTTTGGTGACCATTAGCGACCAGGAAGAGAATGATTATTTAATGCGAGAAGTAGACGAAGTGGCTTTTATCGGACTCAATGATACGGAGGATGAGGGCAACTTGGAATGGCCGGATGGATCTCCAATAACTTATACTAATTTTGACGATTGTGGTTTCTGTCCGGGCAATTCCCCGAACCGGGACTTTGCGGTTTTTCACCCCTGGAATGGTCAATGGAACTGGACCAACGACGACGATAACGGAGAACGGTTTTTTATTATGGAATTGCCCTGTAGCACCTTCGAAGGATGTACCGATTTAGATAATGATGGTATTTGTGTAGACGCAGATTGCGATGATAACAATCCTAATGTACCAAATAATCCTGGCACTCCCTGTAACGATAACAATTCAAATACCGAAAATGATCAACTACAGGCCGACGGCTGTACCTGTTCGGGTACGACGATTCCTCCAACGAATGACTGCCCGACTTATACGGTTAGCGATGGTGCCATTACGGTGACTGGTTTTAATTCCGCCCGTACCAAGATCAGATTATGGAACACGGATGGTAGCTGGGAACAAGTTTTTGAATGTAATTTTGATTGTAGTGATCCTACCGTGATTTCCGGTTTATCAGGAAAGTATCGCTTAAAAATTGATGCCTTCGATCAGGATTTTGGCTATATCTGCAAGGTGGACGAAGACTTGATATTCGACGAAGGCTCCTGCGTGGATGAAGATAACGATGGCATCTGCGCCTCCGATGATTGTGATGACAATGATCCGAATTTACCTGCTACTCCCGGCACTGACTGTGATGACAACAACATAAATACAAATAACGACCAAATACAGTCTGACGGTTGTAGTTGTGCGGGAACGACCGTACCATCCAATAACGATTGCCCAGTTTACACCGTCAATAATGGAACCATTACCGTTAGCGCGTTTGACACAAACAGAACGAAGATCAGATTGTGGCGTACGGAAGGCGGATGGCAACAGGTTTTCGAGTGTAATTTTGATTGTAACGATCCTACCGAGATTACTAACTTGTCGGGTAACTATCATCTAAAAATTGATGCGTTTGATAATAATTATAGTTATATCTGTAAAGTAGATCAGGATTTGGTGATCGGCGAAGGTCCCTGTACGGATGAAGATAATGATGGCATTTGTGCATCGCAAGATTGTGATGATAATAATCCGAACCTGCCAACGATTTTTGGTGCCGCTTGTAATGACAACAACCCAAATACAATTAATGACCAAATCCAAAGTGACGGATGTACCTGTGCAGGAACCCCGGTGATTGCCGAATGCGCAACCATTACCATGACTGTAGACAACTTGACAATCACTGGAAGTCAACCCAATCAGATTATTAAGGTATTTGATGCCGATTGGCAATTTGTTTTTCAATGTTCGGGAGACTGTCCAAATCCGGTGGTGATAAATAATATTTCAGAACAAGTTTACCATATCAAAGTAGACCAATATGATAGCGACTGGAATTTTGTTTGTAAAGTCAGAGAGGATTTATTCCCTGGAGAAGCAGCCAACAGACGAAGTAGTACTGCCGAGTTATCCAGTACCGGGCTGACCTTATTTCCCAATCCAACGCTGGGGACCTTCAGGCTTGGCACCCAATCGTTACCAGCGAGCGGAGGCGTGGTAAGCATTTTCAATGTAACTGGACAGTTGGTACAAGAACGAAGCGTCAAGGATTTTTCAGAACAGCATTTTTTGGATTTTGACTTAAGTGAAAATAGTACCGGATTATATTACGTAGTGTTGCGACTTTCCACGGGTAAAGTACTCACCGAACGGGTAGTTGTAGATGGACGATAATCAATAGAAGATAGAACTCATGAGGTAAATAAAAATTAGCCGGGTTTTCCTGATTGGGAAACCCGGTTTCTTTTCGTAAATTGGCATCTTCATCAAAAATATATAGTTCAATATGATAAAAGAACAATTTGACTTGACGAATAAAGTCGCTATTATCACGGGCTCCAGCAAAGGAATCGGTGCTGCGATGGCACGTGGATTAGCAGAGTTTGGGGCCAAAGTCGTGATTAGTAGTCGGAAGCAGGAAGCAGTGGATACCGTAGTTGACCAGTTGAAAAAAGAGGGATTTGAAGCTACGGGCATCGCTTGTCACGTAGGAAATTCAGATCAGCTAAAAAATCTGGTAAAAAAAACGGTGGAGATTTACGGGGGTGTTGACATTCTAATTAACAATGCTGCTACAAATCCCATTTACGATGGTATCGAAAAAATGGATGTTAAGGTTTTTGATAAAATTATGAATATAAATGTAAGAGCCTGCTTCCTGTTGGCCAACTTGTGTCATCCCGAAATGGTCAAACGGGGCGGTGGCTCAATTATTAATATTGCTTCGGTGGAAGGTATCCGGCCCAGTAGTGGATTGAGTCTCTACAGTGTGAGTAAAGCGGCATTAGTGATGTTGTCTAAAACCCAGGCCAAAGAATGGGGGGCGGGCGGTATCCGATCCAATAGTATTTGTCCGGGCTTGGTAAAAACAAAGTTTAGTTCGGCGCTTTGGCAAAATGAAAAATTACTAACTCATATGACTAAACAATTGCCTTCCGGAAAAATGGCGATGCCAGAAGACATGGCGGGATTAGCGGTCTTTTTGGCGAGTAATGCGAGTAGTTATTGCACGGGGCAGACGTTTACGGCGGATGGTGGTTATTTGATTGCGGGGTAAGTTTATATTAAATTTAAAATAAAAAAATGAATTTCGAATATACAGAACGATCGTTAAGTTTACAAGAAAAACTGCGAAGCTTTATGGAGAAAGTAGTTTTGCCCGAGGAGAAAGCTTACGAAGAATTCACCAAAGCAAACTTGTGGCAGGTTTATCCCAGGATGGAAGAATTGAAAAAAAGTGCGCGGGCAGCAGGATTATGGAATTTATTTTTACCAAAAAATTATAATGAATTTAGTCCGGGATTAACCAATCTGGAATACGCGCCACTGGCCGAAATCATGGGTCGCGTGCTTTGGTCTTCCGAGATATTTAACTGCTCGGCGCCCGATACGGGAAATATGGAAGTACTCGCCAAATATGGTTCGCCGGAACAACAGCAAGCATATTTACAACCGCTTTTAAAAGGAAAAATTCGTTCTGCTTTTTTGATGACAGAACCCACCGTGGCTTCTTCTGACGCCACCAATATTGAGACTTCAATTTTGCTAGATGGAGACGATTACGTCATCAATGGGCGAAAATGGTGGTCTTCAGGTGTGATGCATCCCAACTGCAAGGTTTATATTTTGATGGGAAAAACAAATCCTACAGCGGTTCGACATGTTCAGCAAAGTATGATTTTGGTGCCGGCGGACACTCCGGGTGTAAAAGTGTTGAGACCACTGGAAGTTTATGGAATGTTAGACTCTCCGCATGGACACGCAGAAGTATTGTTGGAAAATGTACGGGTTCCAAAAGAGCAGCTGATTCTGGGAGCTGGTCGCGGTTTTGAAATTGCACAGGGCCGATTGGGACCGGGTCGCATTCATCACTGTATGCGTCTGATTGGAGCGGCACAACGGGCGCTGGAGCTGATGTGTACGCGGGTGGCAACGCGGGAAGCATTTGGTCGGTCTTTAAAAGATTTTAGCAGTATTCGTCAGGATATCGCCCAATCAAAATGTGAGATTGATCAGGCGAGATTTTTGACGCTGGCAGCAGCGGATAAAATAGATCGCCACGGTATTAAAGAGGCGAAGGAGTTGATTAGTATGATAAAAATTGTTTGTCCGCAAATGTGTTGTAATGTAGTCGATCGAGCAATTCAGGCGCACGGCGGATTGGGGGTTTCACAGGATACGCCGCTGGCTGGATTTTGGGTTTACGGTCGTACGATTCGGATCGCGGATGGTCCGGATGAGGTGCATATGTCGCAGTTGGGGAGAAATTTGGTGCGGGGGATGCGTTGAGGAGTTGAGGCACTACGCTTGTTTAAATGTTGAAACGCTGCGTTTGTTGAGTTGTTGAGAGATCCTGAGGTGGGAAAAACGTAGAGACAAGGTATGCTTTGTTTCTACGTTTTTCCGGTTTACCCGTTTCGTGGTTTCTCCTGTTTCGGTTTTCCCGTTCTTCTTATCTCCAAACCCCCATATTTAAAACTTCAATATTCGTAGTATTTTAAATCGAAAAAAATATAAGTTATGAATCCTTCCTTTATTACCAATTTTCTTGATTCTACAAAAAAACAATTTGACTACTATAAATTATTGGGCGATCGAACCTTTGCACAGATTTCTGATACAGATCTCTTCTGGCAATCGCCTTCTGAAAATAATTCTATCGCCATCATCGTCAATCATCTCCGCGGAAATATGCTATCCCGCTGGACAGACTTTCTAACGACCGATGGAGAAAAAGATTTTCGAAATCGAGATCAGGAATTTGAAAATATAATTAAAACTCGAGCTGACCTGAATGCTAAATGGAGCGAAGGATGGCAGGTACTTTTTACTGCTTTGGATTCTGTTAATGAGACTAATTTTGAGCAACTGGTTTACATTCGCAATCAGGGACATACGATTGTTGAGGCGATAAATCGTCAGCTGGCGCATTACGCTTATCACGTCGGGCAGATTGTTTTAATCGGTCAGATGCGACGTGGAAAAGATTGGCAAAGTTTATCAATTCCTAAAGGCGATTCTAAAATTTATAATCAAAAAAAGTTTGCCCAAGAAAAGAAGCGAAGTCATTTTACGGATGAATTTTTGACTGAAAAATAAAATGGTAATGGTGGCTTTTTATATTAGACTTGTTTTTTAAAATAAGGATCCAAATCATAAAAATTAATTTTCTCTTTGGACATTACAAATAAAGTACGACCATCCGGAAGAACCCCTACCCCATTTCTAATATGTAAATTAGCCGACCCAACTCTGAACTTCGGATGAATCTCACCATCAATCAGCAACATCGGACCGGATTGTGTAGCGAAAGAAATATTTTCGTTTATCACAAAACTATCCGATTGAATAACCTGTGCCTTTCTGTCATTCGTCAAATAAAAAATACCATTAGGCTGTAAATAGAAATTTCCGTAACCTTCAGAGATTTTATTTAACGGTGTAATCTGTGTTCCTTTTTCGATATGAAGCCCCTGGGGGGTATGGTCTCGATTGTACATTCCTCCATTGACAGCAAATATTAGACTTTTATTATTTTTAGCAAGTTGTGTTTTTAGGCTTTGATGGTTTGCGTAGTTTTCGCCCTTTTCGTTTTTATATATCAGATCATAATTAACAAAATTACCAAATAGTCGATTTCAGCAGTATCTCCAAATAATTAAACTCATACTTTTCAGGTGTGAGCCAAATTTACAACCTTCTTTTATAAGTCCAGCAAACTGCCTATCCACCAGTGAAATAAATTTTTATTAAAAATAATCAAGTTTTTTTTATGGAATTTCTCACATTCAAGCATCTAAGTATAGACCAGTAAGCAGTCGACCTTATTTTCGAACTGCCGCAGAGACGTTTGCGAAAAAACTATTGGTTTCTCTCCTTGGGGGTCGCGTTCTGTGACCCGGTCTGGATGGCCACTGCTTTGCATCCTCTCAAAGTAAGGGCTAGGAGCGATCCTTTGGGGTTCGCGCAGGGGGTGGGAAACAAACCCGCCCTGCGGGTTTGCTATGCAATTTCTTCCTATTTGAACATTTTTTCTTATTTCAACCTCTCGGCCTACTAGAGGAGTGACCTCAAACCTGCGTGTACCATAGTATTTGAAATTATGAATCTTGCGTACTTTTTTATCGTAGTTTATGGACGTATCGTGGTGAGAAAAGAGAAAGTATAGAATCTTCATTTATTTTTTTCAACATTTCAGTATAAATCATATTGTAGAAAGTCAGAATAGATCGTTATTTATTTCTCATCACTTAATAAAACGCAACCCACCACTTCGCTGTTTCCATAATTTAATTATCTTCGCTTCTAAAACACACCTATGGCCATTCGCAAGAAAATAGCAGAGCAAAAAAGACTTGATGATCACTATTCCGGTAAAGAAAGATGGCTGGATTGGGGACCATATCTGAGTGAGCGGCAATGGGGAACAGTACGCGAGGATTATAGTCCCAACGGGGAGGCCTGGTCGTACCTGCCTCATGATCATGCGCGTAGCCGATCCTATCGCTGGGGTGAGGATGGCTTGATGGGAATTTCTGATATTCGTTGTAAAACCTGTTTCTCGCTCGCCTTGTGGAATGGACAGGATCCGATTATCAAAGAACGCCTTTTTGGTCTTAACGGACACGAAGGCAACCATGCGGAAGATGTAAAAGAATTGTATTATTATCTGGATAGTACACCGACGCACTCTTACATGAAGACTTTGTACAAATATCCACACGCGGCATTTCCTTACGGAAAATTACTGGAGGCCAATGCAAAACTGGATCGCAATGTCCGGGAGTACGAAATTACGGATACGGGCGTATTTGATAATCAAGCCTACTTTGATGTCTTTTCAGAATATGCGAAGGTGACGGGAGAAGATACGTTGATTAAAATTACGGTAGCCAATCGTGGTAAAAATACAGCACCCATTTATTTGATGCCTACTTTGTGGTTTAGAAATGTATGGTCGCCTGATCCAGGAAGTAAAAAGCCGATCATCAAAACAATGGCGCACAAAACAAAAGGCGAACAGGCTGCGGAAGTAAAACATCCAACGATGGAACATTCGTACTATTTTTATTTTGCAACGGCCGACAAAATACTCTATACCGAAAATGAGACAAATCGGGAACGTATATTTGGAATTAAAAACGAAACGCCTTTCGTCAAAGATCTGATTAACGACGCGGTAATTGATCAGAATTTCTCTGTTTTTAAACAAAAAAAATCAGGCACTAAAATGTCTCCTTACTACCATCGTGAAATCGAAGGTGGAGGGGAGATAATATTTTACTTAAGAATTACCAATAAAAAAGTAACGGGTTCCGCCTTTGGTCCTTTGGTAAAAAAAACATTTTCCAAAAGAAAAAATGAAGCAGACGAGTTTTATGATACGCTCTGTCCGGCGAGTAAATCACCTGACTTAATTAATATACAACGGCAAGCTTATGCCGGAATGATGTGGACCAAACAATTCTATTACCTGGATGTAAACACATGGTTAGACGGAGATCCCTCCAGACCAAATCCACCGAAACAAAGGAAAAGTGCGCGGAACGCTAACTGGCGAACCCTTAACAATCAGGATATTATTTCTATGCCTGACAAATGGGAATATCCGTGGTATGCGGCGTGGGATTTGGCTTTCCATTGTGTACCACTTGCAGAACTAGATTTAGAATTCACCAAGCATCAACTGCTTTTATTTTTACGGGAATGGTTTGTTCATCCCAATGGACAACTTCCAGCTTACGAGTGGTCATTTGGGGATGTCAATCCACCAGTACACGCGTGGGGCTGTCTGGAGGTTTATAAAATTGGTCTTCGCAAAACAGGTAAAAAAGATATTGATTTCTTAAAACAGGCTTTCCAAAAATTACTGATCAACTTCACCTGGTGGGTCAACCAAAAAGATAGTAACGGTAATAATATTTTTGAAGGAGGGTTTTTAGGATTGGATAATATCGGTATTTTTGACCGCTCGAACGATGTACCGGGGGGCGGCGTGCTGGATCAGGCGGATGGCACAGCCTGGATGGGAATGTATTGTTTAAACATGCTGGAAATGGCCATCGAAATTGCGCTGGTGGATCATACATTTGAAGATGTAGCAACCAAATTTTACGAACATTTTATCCTCATCGCTGCCTCGCTGAATGAGATTGGCTACGGAAAAAATAATGCCTGGGATGAGCACGAAGGTTTTTTCTACGACGTACTGACTTTTCCGGATACCAATCGAGATAGCATACCCGTCCGGGTTCGTTCGCTGGTGGGACTTTCTACCTTGTTTGCTACTTTTATTTTAGAAAAGGAAAAACTTCAGCAACTGCCTGACTTCTATAAACGTTTAAAATATCACCGTGATTACCGGGAGAAAAATCATGATTATCTCGTGGTAGAAGAAATGAAAGACAATGAGGATATTCTGCTGTCTTTATTACCCAAACGAAAAGTGAAAAAAATATTGGGTGCACTGCTTGATAAAAAAGAATTTTTAAGTCCTTACGGAATCCGTTCGCTCTCAAAGATTCATCAGAAAGGCTATCATATCGAAATTAATGGAGAACAATTTGGTCTGAGTTACGAACCGGGAGAATCCCAGTCGAGTCTCTTCGGTGGTAACTCTAATTGGCGGGGACCCATCTGGTTTCCAATGAATTATTTGTTGATCCGCTCTTTGCGAACTTACCATGAATATTTTGGTAATAATCTAAAAACCCAACTTCCAGCGGGTTCCGGAAAAAATATAAGCCTGGAAAAAGCGGCCGACGAAATTTCTAATTTATTGATTAATATTTTTCAAAAAAATAAAGAAGGTTTTCGTCCTGTTTATGGACCAAATAGTCTATACAACAAAGATCCTTACTTTAAAAACCTGATCTTGTTTTTTGAATATTTCCATGGAGATCAAGGGGAAGGATTGGGTGCTTCGCATCAGACTGGTTGGACCGGATTGGTAGCGACGTTAATTGGGAGATGTGGCAGGTAATGGGCTTGAGCCGGTTTTTATTTATTTGTTCCAAACAGGGCGTTTTTATTCTTGTTCCAAACCACTTTTAGCTATAAAGCTCGTTGAGAAATTTTGAATCAATCCACCCCGAAGCAGGGGGACGGGATGTGAGCGCAAGGCTAGCCCTCTGAAAAATGATGCCCCTTAAACGCTCACCCCGATGCAAGCATCAAGGAATTCATTTGATTAAATAACCTCAATAGATTTTATCAATATTTTAAAATCTTCTGCTTTTTTATTTCCTATCAACAACTGCATTTCTAGAACATTTTCCCCGGCGTAGTTAGGCACCTCGACAGGTTCACCGCGAAACGTCGCTTCCATCGCACTAAACGGAATAGAAATCGTTTCCCATTTATCTGCCTGTTTGGTAGGAAAAGTAAAACCATAAGAATAACGCCCGTTTGGTGTTCTCACCCGAAAGTTGTAATCTTTTCCATCCCCTTTCAAGAGCAATACAAAAGCGACCAATTTTTCATCAATTACATAAGGATCACTTTCTACTGTCTGATGAATCGAACAAAACCCGCCGTTGTTTTCCAGGGAAACCCGACCGGAAAAATGCGCGTGATTTTCGTCTGTTAATTTAAGCTGACTGTCGGAGCGACCACCCATAACGACGTCATCCTGTACACGCCATTTGCCTTTTCCTTGTTCGGAAAAACTGTAAAGTACCACTCTGTCTGAATCGGATTGCTCCTGATTATGATCAGCTTTATTCGTATCAATATTTTTTTTTGGATTAGACATACAGGATATTATTAAGATTGAAAAAATTATTATCATTCGCATGATACTAAAACTTGAGTGTTTGTTAATTGTTCAATTTCTCTGACAACTTTTAACGGTTTCCATTCTCTCAATGTACCACGATTGTTAAATAATATTGTTTAATGGTTTGACGCCTCCCCTGCCTAACCTTATTTTTCCGAAAAGACCAGAACCAATCCCAAAATAATCAGTACCATAATTTTACTCCATTTAGCTGTCTTCCAAAAATTTGGAGCATTAACGTATCTTGTTAGCGATCCGGATAAAATTGAGATAGCGCTAAAAATAACAAGTGCTTGCATCATAAAAACAATACCAAGGACCATCATTTGAAGCGTAACATTTATGCCGTCATTGGTGATGAATTGTGGTAGAAAAGCAATAAAGAATAAGGAAACTTTTGGGTTTAAGATATTCATCAAAAATCCCTTTTTGATCAACGGCCCTGTTGCTTCATTTTTATGGGCCTTTTTATGTGTCGAGAGGTCAATCGTTGGCTGCGCTTCTCCATAGGCTTGATACGCCAAATAAAAAAGATAACCTGCTCCCAGATACTTTATCATGGAAAAGGCGATCGCAGATTTTTGGATAATGATAGAAAGTCCAGTTGCTGCCGCCAAAGTATGAATCAGTACACCGGTACACAGCCCCACCGATATTGCAATCCCGTTTCGCTGCCCTTTGGTCAAACTTTCTGTTAACACAAAAATATTATCTGGCCCTGGCATGATTGTTAAAATAATAGACGCCCCTAAAAACGAAAGTATTAATCCTGGTTCCATAGTTTTAATTTTTATAAAAAATTCTCCAACATAAAACATAACGCGCTACTTCCCGTTATTCCTGAACTTCCGTCCCCTCGGCGAATTCCCTTCCTCCAATGCCATCTCCGAATGTAAAAATTTTGCCGCTCTGGCCGAATCCTTAACCTTGGCAGCTGTACGTTCCAACATTTCTAATTCAAAATCCACCAACACCCTGTTCCGAATACCCGCTTCCCTCCATTTGGACAACGGCCTGCAGTTTTCCGATATACTCCGAGCCAATGCTAACGCATCCAGCAACGCCTGATTGGCGCCTTGTCCTTTGAACGGACTCATCGGATGCGCGGCGTCTCCAATCAATGTTACAGGTCCTGCCTTTTCTAAATGTGCTGCCTCCAAAATTTCCCGATCATAAACCGGATAGCCGGAAATCTGCTTCGCCTCAGTGGCTGCTAAAATAGCCGGGATCGGCTCGTGCCACGGCGTCCGACGAATCGCTTCTTTTTTAAGTGCTTCCGGTCCTTCCCTACTCAAGGCCTTGGCGGCTGCTTCGGTCATTGGAAAACTCAATTGCCACATAATCGAATCCGACGCAAAAGGCATCATATAAATCCGCTCGTTCCCATTGGCTGTTTGAAAGACCGTAGCCGAATCCAACAATTCACTTTTAATATTTTCAAGTCTTGACAAAGGACAAATTCCTAAAATCACAATTACGCCCAAATACCGCAATGGATTTATTTCTTCCCCAATTAAAAGCCGACGCATCGTACTGCGAATCCCGTCGGCACCCACTGCCAAATCAGCCACAGCAGTCTTCCGTTTTCCGTCTACTTCAAAATTCAGGGCTACCTTTCCGTCTTCCGTTTTTTTAAAATCCACCAACTGATGTCCCCACTGTACCGTCTCCTGTCCTGGCAATTGCTCCAATAAAGTCAACCGCAAGGACTGTCGAGCAATGTGTACATTAATCCGTTTTGGTGCTTTGTCAACTTTTAGCTTCACCTGCGTTCTCATCCCCCATTCTCCGACCACTTTACCTTCCGTTGTGTGCACCACGTGCCGGGTGGAATTTACTCCTTCCTTCAGGGTGCCAAGACCAAATCCCTGCATCGCTTTACTCGCCTGCTGCAGGGTAAGCCCATACCCCTGAGAGCGGGCGTCAAAGCTCCCGTCCCGCTCATATAACGTAAAAGGAATTTGACGATGTAAACAGGCTACGGCCAATGCCACGCCTCCAATTCCGCCGCCGATGATGGCTACATGTGGGTAAGTCGAGTTTGCTACTGGATAGTCATCGGCAGGAAATAAACCGGATCCGGAACAGGTAAGACAAAGCATTAAATTTCGCTTTGGTCGTACAGGAGGTGTTCCCTGACCTTTTGTTTTTTCAAATGCAGCCCACGCCCGCTGGTATTGCAATCGTACTTTTTTGCGAAGCCTGCGACTGGTTTTACCGCGACCGTAGCAGTTGGGGCAGGTGGTGTAGGATGAAGGGTTGTTTTTCAAACCTTGCTTGTTTTATATTTTTATATTTATAGTACGAATTAAGGGCTAAATTTAGTTTTTAGATAAAACATACCTTTTCTTACTAGATTTTTTGCTGCTTGCTTCTTGCCAGGGTGTTCAATCTACCTTAATGAAGCGAAAAATTTCTGCTGCATTTTTTTGAAAATAAATGTAAAAATTTCTGCGACCACGCTGTGGTCGTTCTTTTAATGTACAACCTTAGCTAACATAATTTGACCGCCCTGCGGTCATTTTCCTACGCACTTATGATCTCAGCGAGATCACAGTATTTTCGTAAAAAGTGCAGAAGTTTTTTTCATAAATTTCAACCAGATAGTAAGTTTGACTTTAGCTAAACTTTGCTGTTGGCATTTGACTCCCCTAAAACGGGAAGAGATTACAACGGCTAGCTAATGACAATGGCATGTCCGCTTCTTAAGCTTCCGTATTGTATTCTAAAACTTAAACCGATGCCAATCATTCCCCTTCAAATATATCCAGGAAAGCGTCGTCATAATGATCCAGTAAAAAATCTCCGAAGCCCACGCCCATTCTAGCCCGCCAGTGGTATATTCTACCACAACATAAATATAAATTAAATATCCGAGCGCACAAACAGCCTGTATTTTTAGACCGTAGACCGTGGCGCCCGTTCCAACCAGTCCATTGAAAAATACACCACCTACAGAAAATAAAGAGATAATTCCAAACAATACATATAAGGTAGTTTGTGAATCGCGAATCAGCGACATATCTTCTCCTCCCAATAGCGGATAAAGGATTTGTTCTGGAAAGAAAATCACGGGAACAGAAATTATGATGGTCAGTAATAAACACATTTTTGCGGTTTTCCAAACAATGGGAATTACCGCCTCTCTTCTTTTTTGCCCAATAAAATTACTGACCAGCGTATTGATACCCGAAGCAAATCCCCAACAGGGAATCGACAGGACCAGATAGACCATCCGCGTCAGATTGGTAATGGCTAATGGCCGTTCGCCCAGGTTTTCTACAATCCCGAAAAATACAAACCAGCTACCTAATCCAACTACGGATTGCGCAACGATGGGCGTACTCATGGACAGTTGCAATTTAATTAGTTCCCAGTCCAGTTTTGGCAACTGGAATAAACCGTATAATCTGGCTTTTTTATCGAATAAAATATACACAAAGAATACAAAAAACGCGATGCCCTCCGCGATTGAACTGGCCAATCCCGCTCCGGCAATTCCCATAGCGGGTAGTCCAAGATTCCCGAAAATTAATCCGTAATTCAATACGATATTAACTACTGCCAGCACCAGGGTATCCAGGACAATAAACCAGGTTCGGGCTACACCAGTATACAAAGCTACAATCGCCACACCAGCATAACTAAAAAAGACCCCAAAGGACCTATATTCTATATATTCCAGACTTTTTTCGTAGATAACGTCAGAGTTGACAAAGGCGGCAAAGAACAAACCAGTCCCGTATTGCATAAATAAAAACATCCCCAACGCTAGTCCCAATTCAAAATAAAGCATGGCGTAAAACGTCCTTCCTACTTCATCCGGCTCGCGTTCTCCCATCCGTCGGGCAATCAAAATCTGCCCTCCTTTTGAAAATCCAAAGCCAATGGCCGCAATTATCAGATAAAAAACACCTACAAAACCAATCGCTGCAAAGTCTACCTCGCTCAAGTGATACAGAAAAACACTATCGCTGAGCGCAATAATATTTTGAACAGCACTTCCTAACATGATAGGTAGTGAAATGGCGAGTATTTGTCGATATGAAGTATCTAAATTCATGTGCTCGACAATATTAAGGCTTTTTGTAGAATTTTAGCGGGTTAAGCGGGTTGGGATCTACTAAAAAATTCGATTTAAAGGCTTGTGTTGATTATTTCAGGAATGGCGATTAAATAAATGCAGGTTTAGAATAAATCACAAATCTCATAAATTTGAGTAGCTTGCGCTCTTTTACTCACTCTACGCGCTACTCTCAGCACCAATATTCTCTGGTTTTTAGACTAAATGCACTACATAGCTTAATACTTAATATGGCAATTACACTTCAGGACTTTCCTAAAAGTATATCAATTGCGGTAATTGGCAAATTTTATTTTGATTTCAAATACCAATTATTTAAACACTTTTACCCTATCCTTGTTAGACTGTCTTTAAACTGAAAATAGGAACTTGGTGCTTGTTCAAATTTTCACCTGACCATAATAAATAATATTATTTCATATGAACTTATTCAACAGAAAAAGTAAAAACTTATTCTTTTCTTTGTCGTTTCTTTTTATATCGGCTGCCTTCGGATGTTCGGGGGACAAAACTACCAGACAAATGAACGATAATTTACAACCACCCATTGCCAAAAAAATTAATAAAGAACTCGTCCAGAACGGAGATGTCAGAGTCGATCCTTATTATTGGTTAAACGAACGTGCTGAACCAGCAGTGATTGATTACCTGACCAGCGAAAATGCTTACACCAAGGGGATGTTGGCACACACTGAAAAATTACAGGAAACCATTTACGAGGAAATTGTCGGTAGAATCAAAAAAGATGACACTTCGGTTCCTTACCAAAAAAACGGTTATATCTACCAAACGCAATATCAGGAAGAGAATGAGTATCCGGTGTATGTTCGAACTTCTGTTGCGCCGCTCTCCAAAGAAGAAGTCATGCTCAACGTAAATGATTTGGCCAAAGATTTTAGTTATTATGCCACCAGCGGTTTAAAGATTAGCCCAAATAACAAAATTCTTGCTTACGGAGAAGATACCCTCAGTCGTCGTATTTATACTATTCGTTTTAAAAATTTAGAAACGGGTGAAATGCTCGAAGACCAAATCCCTAATACTTCCGGCACCATCACCTGGGCGGCGGATAACAAGACTATTTTTTATAGTGTCAAAGATGAAACGCTGCGTTCGTATAAAATATTTAAACATAAACTTGGCACAAATCCAGCCAAAGATCAGGAGATCTACCACGAGGCGGACGATACGTTCCGAACTTTTATTTATAAAACAAAATCTGAAAAATACCTGGTCATTGGATCTTTTGCGACATTGACCAATGAGTACCGAATTCTGGAAGCAGACAATCCGGATGGTGAATTTCGAATGTTTCAGCCCCGCGATCGGGCCGGAAACCTGGAATACAGTTTTGATCATAAAAATGATAAATTCTACATCGTCACCAATTATAAAGCGAAAAATTTTCGTTTAATGGAAACAAACGTAAACGCTACTGACCTAAAAAACTGGAAGGAAGTTATTCCTAACCGTAACGATGTTTTATTAGAAGACGTAGAGTTATTTGATGACTACATGGTACTTTCTGAACGTAAAAACGGCATTACTAATATCCGCGTGATGGCGGACAGCGGTTCGGATCATTATATTGATTTTGGTGAAAAAGCGTACCTCGCTTACACCAGTACCAACGTCAAATTAAACACAGAAGTGGTTCGAATCGGTTATCAGTCCATGACGACGCCGGGTACCATTTATGATTATAATATGAAAACCCGTAACCTGGAGCAACGCAAGCAAACGGAAGTGGTGGGAGATTTCAAACCCGCTAATTATCAGAGTGAGCGTTTCTTTGTAAAAGCCAGAGATGGTGCCGAAATTCCAGTTTCTTTGGTTTATAAAAAAGGAACAAAAATAGACGGAACGGCTCCACTTTTACTCTACGCTTACGGTTCGTACGGTGCCAATATGGAACCTTATTTCAGCGCAGCCCGCTTAAGTTTGCTAGATCGTGGCTTTGTGTATGTCATTGCACACATTCGGGGTGGACAAGAAATGGGCCGACAGTGGTACGAGGATGGAAAGCTCTTAAAAAAGAAAAATACCTTCACAGATTATATCGATTGTGCAGAATATCTCGTCGCCGAAAAATACGCAGATCCTGACCGTCTCTTCGCAATGGGTGGTAGCGCTGGCGGTTTGCTCATGGGTGCGGTCGTTAATATGCGTCCCGAATTATGGCGTGGCGTGATCGCAGCGGTGCCGTTTGTAGATGTAATCACCACGATGCTCGACGAAACGATTCCACTGACCACCGGAGAATTTGACGAATGGGGTAATCCAAAAGATAAAGAATATTACGATTACATAAAATCTTACAGCCCGTACGATAATATCGAAAAAAAGGACTATCCAAATATGCTGGTCACAACGGGTTTACATGATTCACAAGTTCAATACTGGGAGCCAGCCAAGTGGGTTGCTAAGTTGAGAGATTATAAGACAGATGATAATGTTTTACTGCTTCACACCAACATGGGTGCTGGTCACGGGGGTGCTTCCGGTCGATTTAAGCGACATAAGGAAACGGCGATGGAGTATTCATTTTTGCTTGATTTGGCGGGGATACATGAGGGTGAGGTGAAGAACTAAAAGGCTGGCACAATAACCGAGCATTCAATATTCTTTACTCGATATTCTACATTCAATATTCCTTCACGTGTTTGAATAATGAATATCGAGTAAGGAATCTTGAATATTGACTGCGCCAAACGTCGCCTACTTCTTTAGCGAAGGATCCAACTGATAAGCCTTATTAAAATAAGTCTGCGCTGCCGCCGAATCGCCCTTATCCCGATGCACATAGCCCAGATACAAATACAAGGTCGCATTATTGGGTTCATATTTCAAGCCTTCCTTAAACTGTTCAATCGCTTTATCAAAAAGCTTCTTTTGGGCATAGACCGAGCCGAGGTTTCTTCTTGCATCCACAAATCGTTCATCGTACTGAACCGCTTTTTCATAAACTTCCTGTGCCTTATCCAATTGGCCACTATTGAAAAAGATGATGCCCATATTGCTATAAACATTGGCATTGTTAGATTTGTATTTTAAGGATAGGTTGTAATTTTCTAAAGCCTTCTCTGGCTGATTGGCTCGATAGTAAGCAAGTCCCAATTGGCTATAAGCATCATGATATTCCGGATAGATATCTAATGCCTTTTGGAAACTAGCCATTCCTTTACCGAACCATTCTTGTTTTCTGTTTTGATCCTTTTCAGCTAGCCCCTGTTTGATTTGTTCGAGACCGTAGTGATAATTGAGTTTGGCACTATTGGGTGAAGTAGCGATATCGGCATGATAAAGTGTATAGCTATTGTACCAGGCCGGATTTCGAGTCATCGTTCTTGCTGCATACAGACAAACAATTAGGACTGCAATACCAGCGACCATTTTATATTTACTCAATGAAGCAAACACCTCCTCCCCTTTTTCGCTTTTGAGATCAACACCTGCTACTTTCAAAATCCCCCAGGCCATCAACAAAGTAAAACCTAAAGAAGCCATATATAGAAAGCGTTCGCCGTAAGAAGATCCGATGTCGACAATCAAGTTGGTAAACAAAGAAAAAGTAACCACTGAATATAAAATCGCAAAAGCCCAAACTGATTTTTTCGGAAGATTAACCAGGGCCCATATCGTCAACCCAGCTAAGAGTAATAATGAAACAATGGCTCGCCAGTCGCCCAATCCCGTCAATGGAATTTGATTGAATCCAGCATCGGACACCAACGTAACCGGAAAGACCATGACCAATAGATATTTTCCAAGCAAAACTAGAGCGGTCGCTTTTTTAAGAAGAATATTTTCGGTCCCCATCAATAAATTATCCAACACCGAAGTGCCGCTGGTTCCTGCAAACAATGACCCTAGTATAGCCTG
>ENA-ORXR01001684-ORXR01001684.1-marine-metagenome-genome-assembly--contig:-NODE-1684-length-22721-cov-11.212507_pt1 | contig 22721 bp, 26 predicted proteins | sample MGYA00237866_ERZ511479 | MGnify/ENA metagenome assembly ERZ511479 | reverse complement strand
CGCCGCCGCCTGCGGAAGTAGAGTTCTGTGGTGTGCGGAGGGGGCATCGGTGCGGCACGTGGCAGCGACTGTCGTCAGCAGCTCAGACGCGGCCACCTCAGAGGTGGCGGTGGCGTCTGACGGTGAGGCGGACGATGAAATGGCGGGCGCCGTCACAACGGCGACAACAAGCAGCTTCATAGGTCTTTACCGTTGCTTCAAGGCACTTCGATTACCGGACGGGTCTCATCACGCCAGTGCTCGCTGGCCATAGGTGAGTCGCAAAGGGTGAGGTTGGCGTGAATCCGACGGAGAACTGCGCGCCCAGCCGTGTTCTCGACCTCTTTGTGCACCAGGTCCCCACGAAAAATGAGGAACCCCCCAATCGGCACGAGCGTTCGCTCCGCCAACGACGTCCACACCACGCACCGCTGCTCACCAGGGTTGTGAAGATCACAAAACGTTCCTGGCCAAGTGTCCAGGAGTGAGCCGTCCTCCACGGCCATGACCACACCAATCATTCGCGGGGAGTTTCCCAGCTGGTCCTTGTCGGCGGCGTCGCCATGAGGCATCTGGGGCTTGGCCTCCGGCAAGGTCAGTAAGACCTTTGGTTCCGAAGCCTCGTACCGGCGACCATAGACATGGAAGAGCCGGTCGCAAAGTCGAGCCAGGCTGGACCTGACGACGGCCGTCGACGCCAACCGGGGATTCATGACCACCTGCCGTCGTGCGTTGTCCACGGGCGTCCCATCCCGCATCGCACGCATCATTTCCTCAACGGATTGCGTGTTGAAGATCAGGGTCGCAGCACTGGGTGGGACTCGAAGCACCCCCTCCTTCGTGAAGCGGAGCGCGCGGACGTCCAGGAATCCCGATATGGACACGACGCCGGGCCCGTCAGGCCGTTGCACGGCGCCGAGTACGGCACCGCGGATGACGGCTTCAGGCGTGCTGCCGACGTCCACGCAGGCCAGGCCCACACGACCCTCGCACAGGACTTCCTCGGACTCCGAGCCGAAGTCTTGCGACGCGGCCGTCGAGTCCGCATGCGCCCCGGCCACGACAGGCACTGCGACACCCGCTGCCATAACACCCACACGCGCTTCCCCGGCAGCGGCGGCGGTCGCCGCAGCTGCAAGCCCAGCCACAGAGGCATCGGCCGCCGCCGCGGCCACAGGCGGTTCCACGGCAGTGGCGACCGCAGGCGCATCTACAGCGGCGGGGGCCGCCGTGGCGGCCTCAGGGTTGTCCACGGAACCGGCAGCTGCCGCCGAAGCCGCAAGCGCGCTCATGATAGAGGCCGCCGCCACCGTGGCTTCAGAGGAACTTAAGGCGGCTGAGGACGCCGCCGCAACCGCAGGTGCGTCCACGGCGGCGGCGGCCGCGGCCGAGACCTCAGGTGCGTCCACGAGGGCGGCGGCCGCGGCCAAAACCGCAGGCGTGTCCGCGGCGGCGGCGGTCGCCGCCGCGACCGCAGGGGCCGCGGCCGCGGTCGCGGGCGCTGCCAAATTGGCGGCGGCGGCCGCGGCCGAGGCCGCACGTGCGTCCACGACGGCGGCGGCCGCGGCCGGAACCGCAGGCGTGTCCGCGGCGGCGGCGGTCGCCGCCGCGACCGCAGGCGCCGCGGCCGCCGACGCGGGCGCTGCCAAATTGGCGGCGGCCGCCATGGTCCTTGCCGCCCAGGCCGCTTGTCTGCGGCGCTTTTGCGAGCAGCTTCCGCGCTGGTGCGAGGTGCTGCGCCTGCGCTTTGCCTTGCTCGCGGTCTTGTGCGTAGCTCCCGTGGCGTTGGCCTTAGGCGAATGATGACCGGCCGGCAAGACGCGCATCGTGATGTAGGAAGGAAAGGAGGATCAGACAGAGGCGTATGGTGCTGCTCACGTGTACAGGGGCGCCACACGAGCGCACAAAGATGGGAAAGCACGAGCACAGCAGACAATGTGGGAAGCTTGGAATGGGGAGGGAGAGTGACGGAGTGGAATGTTGCAGGCGTTGGGGAGCGGAGCGCCAGAGTGTGTCCATGTGCCGGAGCGCCAGTCGTCGCTGCCTAGTCGCACCGCCAACCACAATGCAGCATGCAACTCCTTGTTTCAAGAATTGATAGTGCAATGTGAATACACAACTGCGTTTATGAACCTCAAGCAGACTTGACATGCCATGACAGTGCAGGCCGCGGTCCGTCAAGGCGTCTGGTGTCGCGTAGCCGATTGGCCGCATTTTTCGGGTGGAGCTGCGGCGCCACAGCACTGGCTCGTTTCGCCGCGTCCAGCGAACAACAGAACCTCGTGCTTTCCTGGCACACTTGGAACGGGTTCCCCGTCGGAGCTTCGTGCCTCCGCCCGTGCGTCAACCACAGATTCCCACAACACGAAGGCGCCCTGTGCGTCCCGTGCGTGGACTGCCGACGGCGCCGGCGACGGTTCCCTGTGCGTCCCCCCATAATTTTGGGCGGGACTGCCGACGGCATTGGCTCCGGCGCCGTGTGCGTCCCGTGCGAAGACAGCCGACGGCGCCGACGACGGTGCCCTGCTCGTGCCCCGAGGAATTTGGCCGTGACGACGACAGCACCGTCGACGGCGCTCTGTGCGTCCCGTGCGTAGACTGCCGACGGCGCCGGCGACGGTGCCCTGTGCGTCCCCCCGTATTTCTGGGCGGGACTGCCGACGGCATTGGCGCCGGCGCCCTGTCAGTCCCGTGCGAGGACAGCTGACGGCGACGACGACGGTGCCCTGCTCGTGCCCCGAGGAGATTGGCCGTGACGACGACAGCGCCGGCGACGGCGCCCTGTGCGTCCCGTGCATGGACTGCCAACGGCGCCGGCGACGGTGCCCTGTGCGTCCCCCCGTATTTCTCGGCGGGAATGCCGACAGCATTGGCGCCGGCGCCCTGTGCGTCCCGTGCGTGGACAGCCGACGGCGGTGGCGGCCGACGCAGCGGCCGATGGGGCGGCGCGCGCGACTAACGCGATGGCGCGTGGCGCGGGCGCCGCTGCTGGCACGGCGGGGGTGTTGCGGGAAGACGCTGCGGCAGCGGTGGACGGGGCGCTCACGTCGGTGGTGTGGGGCGCGGGCGCGGCGGCCGGCAACCCGCAGGTGGCGGCGGCGGCGACGGACGCGGCGACGGCGGCGACAGACGCGGTCACTCGCGGGCCGGGGGTGGCCGTCGGGACGGCGGTGGTGGCCAAGGAGCGCGCAGCGGCCTCTGCGGGCCGGGCAGCCGCGTCGGCGGTGGACACGGCCGGTGTTGCCACGTAAAAGACGGTCCAGGGGCTTGGCGCGGCGGCCGGCACGGCAGCGGTGGTCAAGGACCAGGCGGCGGTCGCGGCCGACCGCGCGGCGGGCGTGGCTGCCGACTCGGCGGTGGGGGCAAAGGACGCGACGGTCGGGGGAGTCCGGTCCCCGCTCGGCACGGCCGCTGCCGTCAGCGTCCAGGCGGTGGCGGGGGCGGTGGCCGCCAAGGATGCGGCTACCGACGCGGCTGTTCGCGCCAAGGAGGCGACCATTGCGGGGGTGGGCGCTCCCGCTGGCACGGCGGCGGCGGTCAAACACCAGGCCGTGGCCGCAGCCGTGGCGGCCAACGAAGTGGCGGCCGAAAAGGCGGTGGCGGCCAAGGACGCGACGGTTCAGGGTGTCGGCGCTGCCGCGGGTACGGCCGCAGCCGTCAAGTATTAGGCCGTCGACGGTGCGGAGGCGGCCAAAAACGTAGCCGCCGAAAACGCGGCGGCGGCGAAAGACGTGGAGGCCGAAAAAGCGGCGGCGGCCAAGGACGTGGCGGCCCAACAGGCGGAAGCGGCAGGCGACGCGGCCGCCGGCGGCGCGGGCGCCGTGGCCGGCACTGCGGCGGTGGCCAAGGCGCGCGCGGCCGACGCGGCCGCCGCGGGCGCGGAAATGACGCAGTGCGCGGCGGCCGGTGCGGCGGATGGGGCCGCGCGCGGCGCGGGCGCCGCCGCCGGCACTGTCCAAGGCGCGGCCGACGCGGCGGCACCGGCGGCGGCGGTGCCGGCGGGCCTGTCGGATTACGAGGCGGCGCTCAGCCGCGCGCGGACGCTCGAGTCCAAGGCGGCCGAGTTGGGCGTGGCCGCCCCATCGCCCGTGGCGGCGGCGCCGGCGATTGGTGCGGCGACCGTGGCGGCGGTCTTCGAGCCGACCGCAACGGTCGAGCCGCTCGTGTCGTACGTTCCGGAGGCCCACGCGGAGCCGAGCTCGGGGCGCCTGGAGCGTGGCGGCTGAAGGGCGTGACGGCGTGTGGGCGAACCGGCCCTTGCCTTTCGTTGGCGCCGCGGTCAGCCGGACGATCCGCTCCAACGCCACAATCACCGTCATCGCACCGGTCTGGCGGGCGCAGCAGTGGTGGCGTCGGGCGGTCGACGGCTGCACCGAGTGGTGCATCCTGCTGCTCAGTTCGTAGTGGCGCTTTCTCTTCCATACTTTGCAGTAGGCATGCTCCATGGCTGCTCGATCCACCTCGCGCCTCTTTTTCGGCGTGCACAGAAGGCAGTTTCTCGGTCTGTCGCTTGTAGTACTTCGGCATGATGCCGACCGCCGTCATCATCCACACCATCACGCGGTCGTGCCGCCCCTTGGAATCCAAAGCGCTCTAACCCAAATCCTAACCCTAACCCTAACCCTAACCCTAACCCCAACCCTAGCCCTAACCCTAACCCTGACCCTAACCCCTAACCCTAACCTGCCATCGGAAGCACCAACTGCGCCATCCCTCGTAATATCCGACTTAGCCACCGTCTTTCCGCTTGTCTTGAGCGCCTTGACGCGCTCGGCGTCCGCGCTGCTAAGCTCCGCGACAGAAGCCTTTCGTTTTCCACGACGGAGCGCGGTTGGCGACGACTCCGAGCCTGAGGGCATTTGCACTCTGCGCAAGACGTTGGCCTCGTCGCCCTTCCCAGGACCTGGAGAAAGCGCTGCCGGTCGGTTGTGCACAGAGTCCGGGAGACTGAAGCCGTACTTGGTGTCGGCCGCCGTAATCACCGTAAGCACGTGCGTGCGGCGTACACGGCACAGTGGCTCCGCAACCGCGTCGTCAACACCCTGCTTGGTGATGCTGCGCATGCGCGAGAACCAATCTTGGAGGCCGGTGCGTGTTGCCGGTGCGTCTGCCGTCACCTTGCCCGCAGCAAAATGGATGACGTACGACGGTGTGACATCGCGCGCCCTCGTGAAGAGCTCCACCATTTCAGCGTGCACGTCACCCTCCCAGGAAACCCCCCACTCAGAAAAGAAAGCACGCCGCGCGAGGCGATCCGTGGCGTACTTGTGCTGTAGCACAGCGTCCTCAACGGGAGGGAAGTCAGGCGGAGCCACCGAAAGCACGTCGGGAGCAGGTCGCGACTCCGCCGCTGTCCCTCCACCACGAGCTGAGCCCGATTGTGGCGCATGTGCGAAACCGCCACCCTCACCCAACCAATCGGACAAGAAGACATCTCCCGGAAAACCTAAATCGTCGTGTCCGGGCGCGTCCAGTCCCACGCCTCCATCAAGAGAAGGATGCGCCGACGGGCTTGGGCTGCTCTGACGGTACTTTTCCTGCCCTGTCGAGTCGCCGACAGCAGGTAAGGCGGGGGGGACGCTAGCGGCCGCCTCTGCATCTTGTTGCGACGGAAAAATGCCAAACGGCGTGCCCTCAACCGCCGCACATGCGGCCGCCAAACCCGCCGCAACAGCATCCTGCTCCGCATCATACGGACGCTGTTGTGCGTGTGCCCCGTCGTTCTGTGTCGGCCATGCAGTCGTCGCGGGCGGCGTCAATCTCTTATCGCCCGACACCTCGGGTGCAAGTGGCACTGGCGGCTCAGCGCCCAGCGACGAGGCGGGCGCCTTGGCGGCCATGCTATAGCAGCCAGTCTCTCCGCTGGAGCCAGCGGTCCCCACTGGTGGTTGCAACCCGCCCACTGACGGGGAAGGTGCACTTGTCCCAGTCCCGTCGTCTTTTGGGTCGGTCGCCGACGACCGCGAAGGCTTCTCGGGCTTGTTGGACGGCGAGTGATTGTTGTCCACGATGTTGGTGGTGTCCGCGTCGTCGGTCGCGTCCTTGTCGGCGGTCGTGCGGGACTCGTTGGAGACGTTCTCCTCCTCTGAGTCCCCCTCATTGCTACCAGCATCGCTTCCAAACACCTGGTTCAGTTCTTCATTCATAGCCGCCGATGTCGACGCACGCGCGGTCTGGCGACTGTTGCGCGGCGCGGCTTCGTCGGCATCGATGACTACTTCGCGCAATCGAGTTGCCTTGGACTTGAGAGCGGCTTCAGCACGCGACGCCTTCATTTGCTTTTTCGTCATCTTCGTTTTGCTCTTTTTGCCCTTAGGCACGGCAACATGCTTGCTGGTCGTACCATCACTCCCGGGAGAGTCACGAGCAGGCATCCTCCTGCATGCAACGTGACAGGTGAAAGCAGGTGTCGATGGATCACAACGCATGTGGAGTGCACAGATAGGGATGTAACACAGGCAAAACAACGGGGTCATCTCAGCTGTTGTAGGAGGAACGGTTCTTGCGTTAGTCTCTATAGTGGAAGTGTCCTGTCAAAGGAAAGAGAAGAGCGCTTCCAAGAGCGTCACCACGAGGGGCCGGAAAGAGTACTATGATACGCATTATCAGATTACATAGACTTGTAGGACGCACGTACTGTGAATGAAAGAGGTTACGCCAAACACGTGAGGGAGAACCGATGTAGTAATACATACTCAGACCGAGGGACGCAGGGGCGGGGAGCCAACGGGGCGGAGGCGGGAAGGAGAAGAACCAAACGCGTTACAACGGTCGGCAAGCCAACTGTCGCATCACAACCTAGCTTGACACCATGGCGCCCGAATCTGTGCAATGGATGAAACAGCCCAGCGAATAGAAGACCAGTTTTGTCTTGCAATCGGACACTCAAAACCTCCGGTGCGCACTTTCTCTACGGCAACTGCGGCTCTGTGCACGCAATGTTCGAGTCAAATATAAATACAGTACTGAAAAACGCAATGAACACTCAATTGTACATACAACCTTTAATTATATTTGAAGTGTCACTAAGGCTGCGAGGGTCCTAGGTGAAACCGAACATCAAATCAATGTTGCAATTGTGAACAGGAATCCGCCCTTTGTGCCAATGGACAGATTGAGAAGCCTGTATTCTTGCCATCGACGTCTACGCCCATCCCGAAGCCAAACGTGGGCCTTGGTCGGTGTTTGACATTGGCTCCAGATCGGAGCCAATGTCAAACACTATATCAAGAAGCAACAAAAGAACGGCCAGGAACCGGTACGCGAGGCCCCAAGGTCACGAGTCCGTGTGCGAGACAAGTGTGGCACAAAACTTGTATACTTGGTTGTAGGGGAAAGCCAAGCCCGCCAGTTGACGCGCTGCTCGTTCCCGACGAAGCTTGTCGCGCAGTGCGCTCCATCCCCCTGACCTGGCCGCGGCCTTGGCGATGGCGCCGCGCTTGGACAGCATCGACGAGGACACCCTCCCCAGTAGTTGCTTGTTCGTCGCCATCGCAGCTCGCTCTGTCGAGCCACTTACAAACGTCTTGAGCGCTGGGGAGCCATTGAGACCCTTTTCCCATGAATCTTGCACCGCATCCAACATCTCATCCCAGTCGCGCGGCAAGGGAGGCAGAGTGAAGGGCTTGACTTGGATCCTGATCGCAGGACGCACGCGCTGCGGAGATGTCGTGGACGGCTTGCGACACTGAAAGCAAAGCGTACCGCGCTCCGCCACAGCAGACAACAGCGGTGCGCCCACGGAAGATGGAAGAAGGTGGGGCGTGGCGTCCTTGCTCGCCATGACACGGGCCTTCGCCGAGCGACCGTGCACAACTCCGGCCAAGACCTTGGCGGACATGGTAAATTGCGCCGGAAGTCCACGATGCGCTGCTCCCCGTCGATGGTTTACTTCAAACTGCTCCACCTTGAGCAAGATGGCCGCACGCAGCGCCTTGGCAGCACCAGCATCTTGGTTTGCTCCTCGATGAGATGCTAGGCTCTTAGAAAAGCGCAGATGTCCATCGAGATGCTCGGGCAGCATTCGGGGACCAAAGGCGCGGTTAATGGGGTTGATTGCGGCGGTCAGCGGGAATGTTGGCGCCGGCAGCACCGCTTCGGAGGGTGCCGTATAGCATGAAGGCGCGCCCTAAGATGAACCTCTGTTTGTAGACGGGGTTGCTGGGTCAGAGACTGTAGGCCGGGTCGCGTCACCGTCTTTCATGGTTGATTCAGGGGTTGCGAGACGGACAGACGCAAAGAGCTGGGAAGCTGCAATACGAATGACGCCGCAAGCGTAGTCTATCACAGGTCCCACGGATGACACCTTGCTTGAACATCGCAGCAGCGCAGGGCAGCAGCGTACCTCCTGTACACGCGGCATGACAGCGGCAATTCTCCAGCCGCAAATGTGACACAAACTGAGCGTACCAGTATACCTACAGTTTCTTGTTCAAGTGATTTCAGTTGGGCCATTCTGGGGCATTGGGCGAGCCCGGCTAGCTGTGACTCGACATCAAGTGCTCTGCTATGCGTCGGTGACTTCAACGCCGGGGCTTGTGGTCACCGTGCCTGCGCAATCCGGACAACCTCCTTGGACTACAACCTGCTCGACTCGCGCGGGAGCCCCTCTGACGCGCGTGGCTCGGCATCTCCAGCGACGATGGCGGCTCCAAATTTCTCGCCAACGATGCAGATTCTGGCTGATTTATCTTTGCCTTCCATCAGCCGCTTGGCCGACACTCGGGATAACCGTACCATGAGCCGCTTGGCCGACACTCGGGACGACCGTACCAGTGCGGCTCGGCGTGACGCATGGCTTGAGCACGTGCCCTCGGCGTCGACCTACGATGTAGTCGCTCTTGCCAGGGAGACCGAAGAAGCTGTTAGATCCGAGAGCCGCGCCAAGCTTCACAAGGCAGTGCGAGCCGACTACCTTGCCTTCTGCGGTCGCGTCGGCGTTGATCCTAAAGAAGTCTCGGCTTCCACCAGTGCTCATGTCGCCAACTTTTACAAGTTTCGCACCAAGAACTTCAAGCTGGGGCTTTCGACGTCGAAGCATATCTCCGCACAGATGAGCTTATACTTCAAGGAGCTGGGCTGCTCAGGGCTTTGGTCGACGGGAAAGGTCGGTGAGAAGGACGTGTACGTCAATGGCAACCCAAACTACAGCGACGATGTTGCCAAGTGCAAGCGCGCCCACAAGGCGGCTCTCGCGGCGCAAGGACGCGTGCCTGTTCCTATCGACGCCTTGGAGTACGGGCACATGAGTGCGTTACGATTACTTCATCAAGGATCAAGACGACGTCTCGCCTGGCCGCCTGTGCCAGTTTTCGGCCATGATGGTTGCTACGTTCAACATTCTGCGATTCGATGAGGTGACTAAGATCCTGTACGTAATGCGTCTCGCGTCAATCACGCTTCCTTTTTTGTAGAGCGTCTGGCGCGATGGGGTCATGGCACGAGTTGTCGGTGATGTGAGAGGTAAGCACAGCGAACCGCATCGAGACTCTTGTGATTGACAAGACACACACTCGCTCTGCTCGACGGTGCTCACGCGTCTGTGGTGCACTCCATACTCTGGCGAAAGTTTGATTCCTCACATCCTTTAGGCGAGAAGACGTCCTCCTCACTGAGGACCTCTTTGGAAACCCCGTCTTCCGCATCAACATCTTGCAGGGCACCAAGAACTCCACTACCGGGCACAGGTACTACCTAGAATGTGGCCCCGGGCTAGTGGGCGACCCTCGAGTCGATCCCGTGCTTGCGCTGGCTCTGTACTTGCTCAAGCGTGAAGAATGTCGGGGTCCTCTGTTTGTCAAGTTCAAGGAAGTTTCCCAAAACACTTTCGAGATGGACCCAGTGACCCCATTGAAGGACGGTGCCTTCCTCAACGACGTGCGGGATGCATTTGACGAAGCTGGGATGGACTCGTACCGGTTTTTGGGTACGCACTCTTTCAAGCGCGGCGGGGTGCAGCTGTATCGCCTTCTGGGTGTTCTCGACCAAGAGATCAAGGAGAAAGGACATTGGAAAACCTTCGCGGCTTACTTCGCGTATGTCCAAGCGAGCAACTCTTTGGAGAAGCGTTTCACTTACACGACAGCACAAGCCGCGTTGGCCGATGTCATTGCGCAAGGCGGTGAGGTGACGGCCGCCGCCCTCGAGGAACTGGGGCTTGAGGTGCGCGCTGCTCCTGTTTAGGACTTGCGCATTCGCTGAGGTTGAGCCTATTGCTTGCGTTGCTTGTTCTTTTTTACGGGCTGTTGCGGGCAGAAGACTGTGTACAACGGTCAGAGTGGGTCCCGCCTTGAACGACGTCGCTGGACCCAAGTCTGATGTCTATCGCGCTTCTTACAAAAGGAATTTCCGCATCATCCGCTCAGCAAGTGAAAAATCGGTCCGGGCCAATCAAACTGTGATTGGGCGTCGATTGTTGTTGCATTAGGGTCTTACTTGTTGTGAGAGGCACAATAATATGTGCTTTTAGTTTGGTATTGTACATGTCAATTACAACCATGAATGCCCGATTCAATGTTCAGATCAGTAATCAAACGTGTATGCATTTGAAAGTACAGATTATAGTTCCCAACAGTCTTTTGATGTTCGAATACTTCTCGTTGTTCGCATAGTGGGCGAGACCTGTGCACATGTGCTTCTGGGACGAAATGGACAGCGTGCAGCATGCTCAATCGCGTGCGTTCTCGCGGTCCTCGCTGCTGTCGTTCCCGCACTTCCGGCGCATGGTGCGGGGCTTGCGAAGGTACGCTTTCGTTCCGAGGCGCATGCCTGCTTCTATGACGGGATGGCGCAGTACGACAAGCCCTATGCTGTTACAGCTCTGACGACGTCTCCATTGATACAGAGGTACCTTCAGGGCCTCAAGAGCACTTCGAGGGAGCGAACACGGCGACGCCCTGCGACCAAGATTGAGTCGCTGCTTTCAGCTATCGGACCTCACGCTGCTGCTCTGTTACATCTGGAGATCTTGGTTCTCTGCGTCGCACGGTTTTGGCCCAAGCATCTGACTGGCCGCAGTATCTTTTTTCCGACACTGGCCGTATGCGGTGCGTATCTCCTGTGCAGCGTGCTCTATTGTATACGTGATTTCTTGATAATCGCCCATGTCTGCATGCGTTCCGCCTGTCCGATGTAGTGCGCCATGTACTGGCATCAAACGACGCCGTTTACGTTCTTCAGACGTCCTCTTCGTCGTTGGAGGTGCTCGGCAGCTTGACCGCGAGCTGCCCCGTGACGGGGTGTCTTATGACGGTTGGAGCAGCCATTCTTGGGACTGTCAGCATGGATGCTCATGTGGGGCAGGGAGCATGGCTCTGGACATGCGGTGCACCGTATGATGCGTCCTTGTCACGTCAAGAGCTGCTGGTACCCGACACAGGTGCACCCGGGGGGGCAGAGGTTGTTGTTGTGGTGTCCTCGCGTCAAGCACCGCCGAGGCTGACATGGCCAATTACCGGTTTGGTGATGGATCGTCCTGTGCGAAGGTACGGGCCTGCTCCTTTACATGTACGGAGTCCATTTGCCCCATGTTTTGCGTCCAATGACTGAGCGTGCACACAACTGAGCCCTCGTATTCGCGGACGGCGGCCTCACGCCGACTCACTCAATGGTTTCGTCTTTCTTCACGTATTTTTCTTGCTTTTGTTTTTGGGCTGGGAACCTCACGCCGCACGGGACTCCCGGTTGCCCAGCAGCTGTTGTGCGCATGCGTACTCGCTCGAGGGCATTGTTTGCCACAATATAGTGTCCAACAGCGCGGCTGCTGCCGTCCGACGCGCTCCAGCGGCGCTTGAGATCTTAGGCTCGGCACCTGCCAAGTGTCCAGTGGCGGGGTGCCCACAGGTTGTCGGAGCGAGCATTCTTGACGAAGGCTCTGCCACGAAGGACTCAGGTTGCGCGTGAGACAGCGCTTGCGAGAAGAAACCATGGCTTTTGTGTCTCAAACATTCGCGGACGACTGTCAGAGTACTCTTTGAACGCTTGTGTGTGTCTTACGGTTTTTCTTATTGTTCGGCACACCAGGGACATTTGCCTTAACGTTGTTGGAATGCCTGATTGCGCTCAAGCCGAACATTGCTTGATACGTGGACAGACACAGAGAGAAGCAACGACGCATATGTTTAGCATTACCGCCTGCATTCACGCGTTGGAGCAGACGCGATGGGCAACGAACATCCTCGGAGCGAGCCACCAGACTGTTCCTGCAACTCAAATGCTACGGAAAAAGGAACAGCACCACCGCCGCAGTCGCTGCCACCTCTCTCGTGGCAGCCGCACGCTGCCGCCACGCGTCGCTGAGAGCGCCGCCGCCAGTGCTGTTGGGACAGCTGACAAAAAGCGCCGCCCACGCCGCTACGGCGGCCGGCCGCTCGTCGAATGTAACGGTGCGGGCCGGCATCGGCATCCGCAGCCGCCGCCAACGGCCGAGGTGGTCAAAACGCGTGTCGGCGGCACGTCAGGTGCTGGCCCGCGGCGCCGAAAGTGAAAAGTCGAGCAAGTCGAGGCAGTGGACGCCCAGTCTCGCAGCCACGCTCTCCTTCATCCAGTCCAGGACACCTCTCCACTGCAAACAGAAGGCGCGTCCCACGAGGTGCTTTTACGCCACGGAGGCGGCCGTGGCGAAGCCCACAATGTTTTGTGCCGTCGCCAGTCTGTGGCCAACCGCCAGGGTACGTAAAAGTGGCTTGAGCCCCCGCGCGGCTCATTTATTTGCATGTCTGACTTGATGCGCAGGTTCACCTGTTGTTTGAGCTGTTTTGCATTGCACGTTAGATGGACGATCGAGTGTATTGTTTGAGCTCTGGTTGGTTGGCACATGGATTGTCTTGGAATGCGAGACACGTGTAGAATCGAGAAGCGCACCCCTCCTGTGCCGCAAGTGGCAGATTCGTGTCTCACGCGCATCCCGCAGCCGCACTGGTTCGTCCTCGTGCGCGGTAGTGTCGGAGTACAGCGACGGCGGCGGCCCACAACCTTGTGCACGACTCGCGACATAGACTAGTAGCCCCACCCTGACCTATCACAGGTCCCTTCTCTTTGCACATCATGCCCACCACTACATGACCGCCTCCCAGACAGTGTCGGCCGGGAGTGCAACGAACCATCGCGATGCCAATACAATATGGTCGGTTTCGCCCTACGACGCCTCACCCGGGTGTCCGGCAGCACGCGGTGCGCCCAACATGGCATGCTGGTGGGGGCGACATCAGTGTTGAACCTCAACAGCGTCCGTGTTTGCGTCATAGCGGTTTCCGTAAGCACACGTGCGACACTATGAACGGAACGCATATCCGTAGGGTCGTGGCGAGTCGGCGCGTCGGCGTCTGGCGGTTGCTACCTGCATGGCGTCCACATCGTTTTCTACTTGACTATAGTCCTGCGCGTTTGACGCGCCCGCGTCGCCCGGCGTGGCCGCGCAACGTGCGATTCTTGAAATGGCCGAATGGTAAACGGACAGCACTAGCCCTCCCGCCATCGCCGCCACCCTAGCGCCACATAAGAAGCACGGTTCCCTCCCGCCATCGCCGCCGCTGTCTGACCGCCGCCAACCATCGCCGCATCACCAACTGCACAAGCAACACGAAGACACCGCCAGCGTACGCTCGTCTCCCGCCGGGCAAGCACCCGCTCCGGCCGGCGGGCTGAACCGACCCCACCTTGCCCGCCGGCAGCCCCGTCATTGAACCTACTCGACGGCCAGCCCGTCTCCCACCACCTCGTCGACGTCGTCCACCCCCTCGCCGACTACGCCAAGCACGTTCACGTCGCTCGGGCCAGACAGCAGCTCCTGGGGGCGCAGTCGCCAGGGAGCGGTGGCGGCTCACCGTCCAGCCCGCCGGCAACGACGCCGTCGGCCGCGTCTCGGGTGCCCGGCTCGCCGTCGACGACCGCGCCCGACGGTACACCGTAGGCGCGTGCCGACAGGAGTGCCCCTGCCGCTGCTACTCCCGTCGCCACCGCCTCTGCCCCCTCCGCTTCTGCTGCTCCTTCTGGCGCCGCCGCCGCCGCGCGTCGCTGCTGCCGGATCTTCCGCGGCGCCACGGAAGGCGCGTCTCCACCACCCCTGTCGGCCGCCACCGCGGCGCCGCCGTTGGTGCCCACCGCGCCGACGGCAGCCGCCGCCGCTTTCGCCCGCTGCCCACAGCGTCGGCCGTGGCGCCCACCGCCCCCCCCCCCCGGCCCCCGCGGCCCCCCCCCCCCCCCTGCCCCCCCCCCAAACCCTTGCCTGCACGACCCGCCGCCACCGGCCGCAACACCATCGCAGCCGCAAGCCCCGATTCCCGCCAGCACGCCTCCACTGCCGCCCGCACCATGCGGGCCGCCGGGGCGCTCGCCCACACGCGCGCCTCGGAGCGCACTAGCGGCCGCCACCCCGCGCCACCGGCGGCGCGCGCCGCCGCCTCGGCCGCATCAACGACGGCCGGGGCCGGTGGCGAGTCGAAGCGCCTGCGGGGTCTGACCGCCGCCGGCGCGATGGCTGCGGCGGTCGCCGCCACCGCCGCTGCCGGCGTCCACGCAGCCGCGCTGCGAGTGGCGAGGGGGGCGAGGCCGACACGAGACGTGACGGGCGGTTGACAGTCAGCCGATGGTAGCTGCGGCGGCGGCGTCCTAGCCGCCGCCGCCCCCACCGTAGAGCCGGCGTACGCGGGAGAGGTCGGACGCGTCGTCCCCCAGCCGGCGCGCGCAGCAGCGCCGCATAGGCGTTTTGGGTGACGCCCGCGCGGCGCGCCGTGTCGGCGATGAGCACCGTCCTCGCGTGGGGGAGTGCGGGGGCGGCCGCCGCCGTCGCGTGGTCGGCTTCGCCTCCCGTGGCGGCTCCCGCGGCGGCCTGGCCGCCGCCACCCACGTGGCCCTGCGCATTGACACGCTCGCGCCATTGGCTGCAACGCCCCGCGACCTCATTTTGTGCAGCGCCGCGGCGGCGACACTTGGCGTGCCGGCGCGTAAGGCTCGCGCCGGGAGGCTCGTAAAAACCAACTGCGCCTAATCGTCGGCGGCGGCAAGCACAGCTGCGCCGACGGCCGCCGCCTCCCCGCCAAGTCCGTCTTGAGGCTCTTTCGGGGATCCCCGCCGACGCCGCCGCCGCCGCCGCCGCCACTGCGGCCGGCGTCGTCGCCACTGACACCATCGCGGCGGCCGCCGCTTCTGACAGCCCCGACGACAAAGACAGGGGCGACGCCGTGTGAAGCAACGCCACTCACGACGTGAGGTCCCCCCAGGCCCCAAAGGCGGCAACAGCCGCCACCACCATCGCCACGTCCAGCGGCGTGGAGCTGCGGAGGGAGTTCAGCAGCGCCAGCACCGCCGCCGCGAGGTCGGCCGGCGTGCCGAGCCCGTCGGGCGCCGCCGAGGCGAGCACCCGCAAGCCCGTCACACGAGCACCCGCGACCGGGCGCCAGCGGCTGGTTCGGTTGCGCTCTCCCCCCTCACGAAGCGCGGCGGGCAGGCGGTGCCCCCCCCTCCGCCCCCCCGCTCCGCCACCGGCACCGGCGTGCCGGCAGCACCGCCGCCGGCAGCGTCGACCGCAGCCGCAGCACCGCCTCAACGACGAGGTCGCCGACGGGCGCGGCGCCCCCCCCCCCCCCCGCCGCGGCAGCGCCCACAGCACGGCGCCGACCACCCCCGCGGTCAGCGCGTCGAGGGTGGGCGCCGGTAGCCGCACCGCCGCCGACGCGGCCGCCGCCGTCGCCACGCCCGTGCCCGCCGCCGGCATGGCGGCGACGACGGCGGTGGCAACCGCCGCCGCCACCGACGCGACAGCCAGCTGCGCGTCGACGGGGTGCGGGCTGCGGCGGCAGCCAACGCGCACGGCGGCGGCGCCGCGCTGACCCGCTTGGGCCACATTCCGCGCAAGCAGCGGCCCCGGTTTCTGCGTCATCCGGTCCGCCAATCTCAACACCCCTCCAACCGCGGCGTTAGTGCTCCCACCCAGTCCAGGGACAGTCCAGGAGACCATTTCGGCCATCGGTGTGCACTTCATCCAAGTCACCACGTCATGTTTGTACACTAAGCCCTATCGTCCTTGGGAAGCTAGTGTGTCACGGGGATCTTCCAAGATCGGCGTGCAGCTTGACACATACGAGCTTACAACTATGCACAATCGGTGCGGGATCATCTCAAATCGACTCTACCAGGCGCGCGTTCGATTTTCAGCTCCACAGCGATCGTCCAAATTGCATGCTTCCAAGCACCCCCCTCTGGGAAGCACGTTTCAGAGCCTGTAAAGCGATTTGGGTTTTCTGGACCCCTGTATCCCAAAGTTAGTTGGCCCGTGGCGCGGCGGCGACAGGCGACGGATGGCCGCTGCCACCCTCCATTTACTCTGACCTGGAACCAACTGCATTGAATGTCCACACTCCTTTGGCTACAGCGTACAGTTCTTGAATGCGATTGGAGAGTGCGCAATGTCAGCATCAATGGTTTTCTTGGGCCCTTTTCCATGAGGCGTAACAGGCTTGCAATTCTTGTGTCAAAGAACCAATCATTTGTCATGCCGCGTATCACACGAGACTGAGCACATCAACAAGCGACAGGCACGCGACATGAACTAAGAGCACGCAAGAACGAAAGCATAACTCTCGCACTGCGGTATAGTAAGAACATACGTCTTTTCCGAAAGTGATGCGTAGTTAATGCCATTCTAGGCACCACTGACATGCTTGCTTGGTGTCCCACCGCCAGAAATGTCGAATATGACACATGTATGTATTCTGGCACCTGAAGCTCTGTCCACACGATACAGGCCTGGCAGGGGTCATGCGGAGCCATTATTAAACAGATTGTTCGACTAAGCCCACGTCCAGCGAAACAAGAACCGCGCAGCTCGAACAAAGCGTATTGAACGTGTTTTCATGTCGGAAGGCCACGCGGGCAGAGGGTATTAGATCAGTGGAAGTCTAGGCAGGCCAAAGATATGGCGCTCCGACGAGGCACGCGTGCCGCTTGCGCGTTGGGCGAAGCTGGGAGGGGGTGACCACCGTCGGGGCGGCGCACGGCCACGCCCGCGGCGACATCTTTGGTGCCAGTCGGCGGCGGTGCCAGTCCGCACGTCGGCGGGCATCGTTGGGCGGGGCGCCCCCACACGGCGAGCACCCAGGTTCTGTGGGGCGCCCGCGCACGCCGGCCGGACTGGCTCGGCGGCGCGCCCAAAAAGGCGGGCAGCGCTGTTGACGGGGCGCCCCCGCGTGGCGGGCAGCATCTTTGACCGGGGCGCCCGCGGGATGTGGCCAGCATGGATGGGCAGCGGGCCCCCGCATGGCGCGCATCCTTTTAGTGCGGAGCGCACGCGCACGTTGCCCAGTCTGGCAGCGCAACGGCGCCCCGCAGGGCGGGCGGCTTCCGTGGGCGGGACACCCGCGCTTGGTGGCCAGCCTGGCTGGGCGGCGCACCCAAGCACAGCAACCACCCTGTTTGTGCGGAGCGCCCGTGCACGGCGGACAGACTGGCTGGGCGGCGCGCCCCCCTGCGGCACTCTGCATTGTTGTCTGGGTGTCTGCGAGTGCCGGGCAGCCTCGCTGGGGGGGCGCCTGCGCACAGAGGCCAGCTTTGCTGGGCGGCGCGCTCCCGCAAGGAGGCCATCCCGGCTGGGCGGCGCGCACCCGTGCGGTGCGCAGCCTTTTGGAGTGGGCGCGCGCGCTCGTGGTTGGAAGCCTCCTTGGGGATGCCTTCGCGAACAGCGGCTTGCCTGGATGGGCGGCGCGCCCCCGAACGGAGGCCAGCCCGGCTGGGCGGCTCGCCCCTGCGCCGCAGGCACCCTCTTGGGCAGGCGCGTCCCCGCAAGGCGGGCAGGCTCGTTTGGCGGGGCGCCCCCGCCCGCTGGTGTGTCTGGCTGGGTGGTGCTCCCCAGCGCAGCGAGAACCTTGGCGGGGCGGGGCGCCCGCGTTCGGCGGCCAAATTAACTGTGCGGGGCGCCCGCGCACGGCGGCCAGCCCGGCTGGACGGCGCGCCCTCGCACGGAGGCCAGCCTGGCTGGGCGGCGCGCCCCCGCTCGGCGGGCACCGTTTCTAGGTGGACGCCTCCGTGTGACTGGCAGCCTCGCGGGGGGTGCGCCTGCGCACGGGGGCCGGCGTGGATGGGCGGCTGGCCCCCAAGCGGAGGCCAGCCTGGCTGGGAGGCGCGCCCCTGAGCCGCGGGCAGCCTCTTTGGGAGGCGCGTTCCCGCACGGCGGGCTGGCTGGTTTGGCGAGGCGCACCCATCGCAACAGCTGCGGGGGTTTGGCTGGTGCCCTCGGGCAGCGCCCGAATGCGGGCGCCAAGGGGTGGCGATGGGGCCACTGTAGGGCCGGGCGGAGAGGCTGTTACCGTCAGGATCTGCTCTTCGGGTGGACGGGCGGGCGGGATGGTGGTGTTGTGTCTGCTGTTCTGTGTGGCACCTGGTTTTCCCTCCGTATCGTGCTTTCCTGCGGCCATTACGGAAACGTCTGCGTGAGCAGCCGCCAACGCCGCAGTCGCTGTCGCTTCCGGCAACGATGCTTCAATGACGCTGCGGGTGTTAGGGTGGATGGGGTGCGACGTGCAGCGGGGAGAGAGAAGGAAAATGGTGGGGTAGGGTAAAGCTGAGGGCGCAACTATGCGACGCGCCCGGAGCTAGTTGGGAAAGAGGCAGTAGACGGTTCTGCACCGAACGGCCGGCTGCGTGTGCTGGGTCTCTGGAAATTGCATGCACCGCTGTGGACACGGACAGAAGTGTAGCAGAAAAAAAAACCGTAGAGGGATGAAAATGAATACCTCTCGTTGTCATCGACTTGCTGTCACATGGAGCTACGGCCCAAAAGCAAAGCAACACACTCGCTATTCTACTCAGCATCCGTGGTGGTGGTTGTCGTCTCTTCTGACTCGCTGCTGTGCTCGAGACCGCGGGTGGTCCCGAGCCGTTTGTTGAGGGCCGCTGAGACGGCATGCTGCTTGGAGGTTTGCGACTTGCGGCCGCGCTGGTTGCCCCCCCCCCCGTCGCACTTGGTCTCTGGCGCCGCCGGCGTCGCCAGCTTATCCGCCACAGCCGTGGCAGCTGCAGTGGTATCTACTGCCACAGACGCCGCCGGTGGGTCCTCCGCCGGCGGCGAGTTGGCTCCGGCGGCTGAGCCGGCCGCCGGCCGCGCAGACGACGTCGCATCGGCAGGAATGACGTCCAAGGCGGCCACGTGGTCGTCGACCTCGATAACGACGATGTCCTCCACAGGCTCGGTCTTTTCCGGCTCCGGCGACGAAGCCGACCCAGGGGCCGCCGCCAGGCCGGCACTTTCCATCATCTTCTGCTTCCCAGATTTGCGGTACTTAGCCGCCTCGGGGGTGTGGCGCCTTTCATGAGATTCGAGAAAGCACAGTGAGGTGCGCTTTCTCTGCGCCGCCGTCAGCTTGTCCACAGCCGCCGTGCTCGCAATGAACTGCATCTCCATGCCGGCATCCTCTGACCTCATCAGCTTCGCGGCCTTGATGCCACAGGGTCGGCGCTGGTAGCTCTCGTTGCGCGGACTTGGGCTACTCGTACTGCCGCTGTCGGCGTCCTCACCCAAAGAGTCATCCTGGTACCCGCTCAGGTCTTCCGCAGTGTTTTCAGCGCCGCTGAGGTTGTCCGACGTGCGCAGCACCCTCCAGCATGCCACCCACTCACATTTCGAGAGCTTGGCCCACCGCGTTTCCGCCCTGCCCTTGCGCTTGTCCTGCTCCCGATATTTCCGGATGGCCACGTAGATGCCTAGTGAGCTGTACCGTGCGACGGCGCCACTGATGATGTCCTCCTCCGCCCAGTTTCCAGTAGAATACATGTTCTCGACCGTCAGTTAGTGAGATGTAAAGGTGCTCACCCCCTTGCGAATTTTCTTGAACTGCTTGTCGTGCGCTCTCACGTTGCGCTTGACACGCAAAGTTCCCTGCTCGGTCATTAACTCCGTCCACCTTTTCTGCACAGCCGCCGACAGCTCGTCCGTGGACCGCCCTGTATCCATCCCCGGATCACCAATCACCTCCAGAACCACACGGCACAGGGGCACGTGGTCCTCATCAGTCCAGCCCAGACTAGATCCGATCGACTTGGGCACGTGGTAGGTGACTGCCGGGACGTTGGGGTTTGGTGAGGGAGACCTTAGTGCGGAGGTTGGAGGCGAGCGGGCACCCGCATAAACGACGAGGGAGGCGAGGCTGGGCTCCCGCCGAGAACGTACAGTCGTTGTGGCGCAGTCGCCTGCGTCGTCGGCTGCTGGGGGGGGCTTGGCTCCCGCCCAGGACGTACAGTTGTTGGGGCGCCTTCGCCTGCGTTTTCTGCTGCGAGGGCGGGACTTGGCTCGTTCCGATGAAAAACAGTGGTTGCCGCACCGCCCCCGCCAGCGATAGATGCGGCAACGGCGGCGGCGGCACGGGCAACAAGATCAACAACGAGAATATGCTCGGCTGTTAGGTGGGAGTCAGCGCCCACTGGCCGGCTTGCCTGGCCTGTGGACTGGCGGGTGACGCGCCGCTCCAGAGCGTTCGAGGGAGAGACGGCGGGTACGACGGCGGTCGCCAGGCTGAAACCCACGTACTCGGTGCGGGGTACACACTCGCACGTCCGTCACAGGGGGGGGGGGGCGCCGTCCGCGCACAAATGGTCGTCTGCTGGTCGACGTGACGGGCTCCACAGATGGGGGCCTTGTGGGGGGCCTGCCGGCCGTCGCAGAGAGGTCCACCCGGGGGGACCTCGTGGCGGGGCCGGCGGCCCGCGAGGAGGTCTTCACCGAGGGGGGCCTTGTGGGGGACCCGCCGGCCCTCGAGGGTGGCTCCACCACCGTGGACCTTGTCGTGGGCCCGACGGCCCTCGCGGGGATCCTCCCCGAGGGGGGCCGTGTGGGGGGCGCGCCGGTATTCGTGGGGGGCTCAACCGGAGCATGTTGTCGTGACCGCCGTGTGGGTGCGCAAACCTCCTCCCGCCGGGCGGAAGCAGATCGCCGTGACGCTCGTCTTGAAGCCGTGGACGAACACATCGATGTTGTCCGGGTCGTCGGTCGCCGTCCAAAAGCGGCCGCCTGTCCCGCCGCCGCAAAAGAGGGGCGTGGGAGTCAGAACGGGATGGTAGGCGCGGCTGCATTGCGCCCGGCGGATGGGGAGGGGCGCCATACATGGCGCCGTGGTCGCAGAAACCGGCATAGCGACAGGACGGAGGGCGGGAGAAGTGGCATGGTGGCGCGCACCGTTGAGGAGGAGGTGGGGGGGGGTGGAGGCGACCGACCGCGGTGCCGTGGTCGCACGGTCCCGTACAGGTGCACAATGGAAAGAGCGGGGCGCCGAGGCGACCATTGCGGAGCTGTTGAGCACCGCTCCGTTACGTGTCCCCGGCGCCCTTCACACAGGTCATGCGACCGGTCGGGGTGGGCGGGAAGGGTGGGGGAAGAGAAGAGGTGGGCTCGCACAGAGCGCGCGCGCGAGAAAGAGAGGGAGGCGTCCCAGCACGACGGCGCGGGTGTGTCTCGGATGTGGCGCGTCCCCGCCTCCTGCCAAGTTCCACCTGCCGTCCGGCGGCGTGGCAGTGCACAGAATTTAGCCTGGCCCTCTCTGCCGGGTCCCTGAAAGACGAGAAATAGTCGTAGCGCGCGTGCAAGCGGTCAACACACGTGTAGCGCGTCCACGGCGCCCCACTGCCCGCGAAACGCAATCTCAAGTGATCCGCAGAGACGATCCAGTGGGACCCGACACGCCACCGGAACCTGTTCACGCCGATCCGTTTAGAGGCGGGCGCCACAAGCATGCGCGCCACCTACGTTGGATGACTGGGGGGCCGCGTGGCCCACGTCGGACGGCTGAGGGGCCGCGCGGGCCACGTAGGACGGCCGAGGGACCGCGCGACACGGGTTGGTCGGCTCAGAGGCAGCGAGGCGGCCCCTGAACACTGCCTACAGGCCTACAGAGCCACGGAAGGTGTGAGGGCCGGGGTCGGGCCAACCTCAAAAGGATGACGAGTTCGTCACTTGACCGCCTGGCCATCGGTACTGTGGCGTCGCCGTGTCCACGAATTGCGCAGAGCGCTTTGCACCTCTCCAGTGGTCCACTCGCACACGATCTCAGCCGATCACGCGGGCCAAACGTCTCGCACCATCGAGCATGTCGTACTGAAACAGGAAGTTTGCGACGTCGACTGGTTTCCAAATGGGCGACGTTTGACAAAAATGACGCAGTCCAAGACGTCAGATTTGCTCGGTTCTGTTTCCTCCAATCACAGCACTTCCTTCCAGACTGGCCGGTTTGCAAAATAATCCCGAGAGTGTCCATGGCGACGACATCTGGCCTGTTTCCATCTCTCGACGAGCCTTTCGCACGATGCAGATCGCGCGAATGACGACGCCCGCTGACCGGTCTGCCCGCCTACCATCCTACCGCTTCTTGGGTGCCCTGATCAGATCCAATTGGAAGCGACGGGACCGTGCACAAGGAGATCGGAAGCGGCCCAGGGCCGTCGTTTCGTTTGGGTGCCCAGTTTGTGTCATGGCCGTGCCAGGTGTCGGCCCGGTCGACCCATCGATTTCCCCTTTCTTAGACGTTGTCATCGGATTCCACCATGAACAGCGGCACATATGAAGCTTGCCAGGGACGTGGCGATATCACTGCGATTATTTGACACACTTTCCGGGATTCTTTTCACTTGCTGCGGATCATTAAGCACTCATGGGGATTCTTTGGCATTCCTTCGCTTTCATGCAAATTGTCGCATGAAACGTCGTGTCACCCCAGCCCACAGAAACAGATAGGGACACCTGCCCAGCTGAGGGAACCCACCCG
>ENA-ORXR01001683-ORXR01001683.1-marine-metagenome-genome-assembly--contig:-NODE-1683-length-22722-cov-5.331464_pt1 | contig 22722 bp, 20 predicted proteins | sample MGYA00237866_ERZ511479 | MGnify/ENA metagenome assembly ERZ511479 | reverse complement strand
TGTCTGAAGGCGTAGTAGTGAACCCGCCTAGGTCGACGTAGGTGGGTCGTGGGGGCTGTGGGTTGGGCGGGCTGGCGTCGCGTTTTGGTCTTGGGCTTGCGCACAGGGTTGATTCTATGCGGATCGCCGGGTGTTTGGCAACGCTTTGCCAGAGGAACGGCAGGTGTCGAATCGTAGGTGTAGATTGTTCTACCCTACCCTAGCGAACAGAAACCTGCGGCTTCATCAACTGCGGCTCGGGATAGAGAAGATAGGGACGGCGGACGAGACGGAATTTGGCGTGGCCGGCTTGCCAACTAGCGACGATGTCTCGGACGGGGCGACCGCGACGTAAGTCGTTGGCTAGGGAATCACTACCGTAAACTTTGTTGAAGAGGTCGAGCTTGTTACCAGCCATTCCACTGATCACGGCGCCACCTTTCATCTTGTTCAATTCGGAGGTGAGTTCGCAATCGAGAGCCATGAGATCGGCGGTCGAGTCTTTGCTGATCGTGATGCGAGCGCCGCTGAATCCGTTGCGGGAATAGGGGCTAAACCAGACGCCGTGGAATCCCTTCGACTTCATCGCAGCCACGAACGAATTGGCATTGATCCCTCTCGCTCCGGCATAGCCAAACGGAGTCTCTGTTCCGATTCCGATATCGACTCCATGAGCGCCACCAAGAACTCCGGTCGCGGCGTAATGGAATGACGAACTGGCGTGCGGAATGTTCGGCGAAGTCGGAACCCAGCGCAGGCGAGTGTCTTCCCAACTCATCCGGCGATCCCAATTCTGCATCTTCACGACTTGGAGTTTGGGCCGCGATTTCATCCAGCCTTCGCCGTGAGCCATCATCGCCAACTCGCCCATAGTCATGCCGTGGATGAAGGGAACTGGGAACTCTCCGACAAACGATCTCCAGCGTCGCTCGAGTGGCGGACCGTGGACGCGCATTCCGCCGAGCGGGTTGGGGCGATCGAGAACAATCATCTCTTTGCCCGACTCTCCGCAGGCTTCAAGGCAGCGCCCCATGGTGCTGATGTAGGTGTAAGAACGCGAACCGATATCTTGGAGATCGACAACTAACACATCGATCCCAGCCAACATCGCCTTCGTCGGCTTTCGGGTATCGGCGTAAAGGGAGTAGGCCGTCAAACCAGTCGCGGAATCACGAATCGTGCTGACCTTGCGCCCCGCCAGAGCTTTTCCGTCGAGCCCGTGCTCGGGGGTGTAGAGCGCCACGAGATTGACCTGAGGAGCCCGATGCAGAACCATCCGAGTGTGGGTTCCGTTGGCTGCAACGCTGGGCTGGTGGCAGACCAAGCCGACCCGTTTACCCTGAAGAATATCGAAGTTATTTCGAGCCAACACGTCGATGCCGAGCTGCAGCCCCTGCGGAATGGGTGCGGTCCGTGGCTGGATGGGGAGATAGCCACCTTGGCCGCGAATTCCTGGCATGCCGAAACCAGGCCCAGCGCCGACTCCCGACTGCTGCGCGATCTGTTGCGCAATCTGCCGAGCCAGCGGATCGTAGACGGATCGCTCGCGGTTGGCACAGGATGTGAGCAACACAGCCACAGCCAGCGCGAGAACGGACACTGCTGCACCACGAAGACGCCCAGAGGGTTTGCTAGAAGTTAGGATCTGCATATAATTAAGGAAACGTTACCTTCAAAATGGACGAACACAAGCTTGGCCAACTCCTACTTACCGGTGTCCCCGGAAAGGAACTCGACTCCGAAACAGCAGCTCGATTGAAGCAGCTGCAGCCGGGTGGGTTTATCCTGTTTGGGCGGAATATCGAGTCGCCAGAACAGCTTCGGAAGTTGGTCGATGATCTTCGTGATCTATCTGATACGGAGCCGTTCATCACAATCGATCAAGAAGGCGGTCGGGTTTCGCGGCTTCGCCTGATCGGTAGCGAACCTCCGAGCGCCCAAGAACTTCGCGAGAAAGGTGACCCCGGTCTGATCAAAAGGCACGGAAAATTGACCGGCGAAGTGTTGCGGAGTTTCGGTTTCAATCTCGACCTGTGCCCGGTTCTTGATGTTTCTGATGGCGCTGGAGATCTGGAGAATTCGCTGAAGGGCCGGACTTATGGCTTAGACATTCCCGAGGTGATTTCGAACGCGGGGGTGTTCAATGCGGCGATGCGGAAAGCCGGAGTCCTGTCCTGCGGTAAGCACTTCCCAAGTTACACCACGGCTGACACAGACCCGCACCACGAGCTGTCGGTCTGCAAGCGCACGAAGGACGAACTCCTGCAATCCGAAATCATCCCCTACACAACGTTGATGCCCGAGCTGGACACGATCATGTCGTGCCACACTTGCTATCTCGGACTCGAGCCGGACAACGAACGCGTCCCAGCGTCCCTCTCGGAAAACGTCATCAACCAGTTCCTGCGCAACCAACTCGGATTCGACGGATTGGTGATGACTGATGATCTGGATATGGGTGCAATCCTCAATGAGGTCGGCTTTGAAGAAACCATCATCCGAGCGATCAAGGCGGGCAACGACATGGCGATGATCTGCCACCGAGTCGAGATGGTTGAGGAAGCCAAGAAGCACCTCGAAAAGGTTCCCGAAGCCGTCATCAACACCGCCCTCGAACGGATCGACAAGACGAAGCGCAAACTCAGTCACCCGTTTCCTTGGAGCATCGACACCTTCCGTGAGATCGACAAAAAGATCTGGGATCTCAGAGTCGATACTCTGGGCGAGGAGAAGGCTCGCGAGCAGACACCGGAAGACGGCAAGCGCAGTCCAGTAGAGTTGTATTAGATCGTGGCCCTCACGACAAGAATATTACTCTTTTGGTTAGGAAAGAAGAGGGACTTCGCCAAGTGAGCGCAGGAAGAAAGATCTGATTCGTCAAACCTCCCTTAACTCCTTTTTGACGTCATTTGTAATCCCGTCTTCTATCTTTTCAGATTCAGAAGCCGCACAACCATCACTGAGAGAGATTAGCACTACCCATTGATTCGTTAATTCTCTGTCAATAGCCTCAAAAAAATGAAAAAAACTCTCAAGGTTTACAGCCTATTCGCAATCACTTCAGTGATCGTGATTTTAGGTTGTTCCCCTCAGAAAACACCGCAACTCAACACCAAGGAACAGTATCCTGCCCCTCAGCCTAATACGCCTTGGCCTGGCACGGTGGGGCTCAACAAATTGGATTCTAATATCCAATTCCCGAATCTGAAGGAAGCAAAGGCAGAGGTGTTTGATGTCTATTTGGAAGAGCAAAAAGGCGGTTTAGATGCCCATTCGTTCTTTTTGATGAAAGACCGCGTTGAGCATCGCCAATGGGCTGAAAGAGACCTTTTCCCAGGAACACTCAGGGAGGATTTCAGTTTAGTAAGGAGCGGGATCCTAAATAACATTACCATGAGCGCTAATGGTAAACCTGAGGCTTTCGAAAAAGCAGGCTTAAAAGTCCCTTCGGGAAGCTTCATTATGCCCAATGGTGATATCGGAAACTACAAATCTTGGAGAGTTGTAGGTCTGGATGACGTATTGTACCTTTCAACCTTCGAACCACTACCAGAAAATCAAATGGTTCGATTCACATTCACCAGAATGACTCCAGAGCAGTATCGTGAAGCTTTTCAGTAAACTAAGGTTTAAGAGGGCTTAATCTACTTGTACTCTCAGGACACGAATGTTACTGTTTTGGCAAGAGAAGAGTGGGCATTATGGGCGAAGATCAGGCAACAACTCCATCGATCCCCCCTGTATTCCCGTTTCATCAGGTGACGTCGCACTGGGTATACCTTATTCCGCAACGCAACCCCGCTTGCATTCACGCCAACCGCTGAACATCCCACATTCCGCGATAGAGCCCATTGGCGGCAAATAACTCTTCGTGAGTTCCACTCTCGGCAATGCGGCCGTTACTGAGAAACAGTATCGAATCGGCATCCCTGACCGAATAAAGTTGGTGGGTAATCACAATTCTCGTGTGTCCGGCGAACTCGCGTTGAAGGGCGGCTTGAATGAGGCTCGCTGTTTCATTGTCGATGTTCGCCGTGTACTCATCGCAGACCAAAATCCGGGGCCGTCTTAACAACACTCGAGCAAGGGCAATCCTCTGACGTTCTCCACCGGAAAGTGTTGCTCCGGCGGCACCGACAGGAGCATCGATTCCACCCTGAGCTTCACGCTTCTTAACCAAGCGATCGAGTTGTGAAAGCTCCAACGCCCGCCCGATTTCCTCGTCGGCGTAACGGTCGACCGGATCCCCCATCAATAGGTTTTCTCGAATCGAAGCATCGAAGATAAACGGTGCCTGCGGAATGAACCCAACTGTGTCACGAAGATGCGCGAGGTCGATTTCACTGAGATCATGCCCACCGATCGCAATGCGACCACCGGTTGGTTCGATCAGACGGAGAAGGAGATAAAACAGGGTCGTCTTGCCACTGCCAGTTTGACCAATCACTGCGGTGTAGCTGCCATCGGCGAACACGGCATCAAGCTGATCAATCACTGGGGGAGCACCTTCGTTGTAGGCGAAGTCTAAGCCTTCGAGTCGAATCGTCGCGTCGCTGTCATCCAGCCGGGCCGATCCTCCCAACCCGACGGATTGACCTTCGAGAAGTCGGCGCACCTCGTGGAAACTGGGCGATGCCAAGGCGGCTTCAGTGAAGAAATTTGCCAGTTGAATCACCGGAGGTTGAAGCATCGTCAGCAGCCCGGCAAACGAGATCACCCGGCCAATGAACGCAGCGTCGCCAACCATGTCGACCTGAGAAGTTTTGAGCAGATAGAAGCCGAAAACCATCAGCGTAAAGCAGAACATCGGAAACGCTCCCGACGCGAATCCGAAGATTGAAGTGCGGACGGCAAGCTTCTGGAGCTTGGCCAAATGCCGATCCAACCCGCGCGTCGCTTCATCAAATTTTCCGGCAGCCACCAGATCGCGAAACCCCGCCGTCCCCTCAATAAATCGAGTCATCGCCGCTTCGCTCTCGAGTTGGGAACTTCGGGCGAGGACATTGACTCGGCGGTTAATCAAACGTGCCACTAACACAATCAACGGCGTAATCAGCAGAGCCACCGCAGCGAACGGCGGGCTCAGCCAGAACAGCGCAATCGACAGGAACAAAACTTGGGCCGCACAACTCACCGCCGTAGGCAGATTCGGAGTCACCATCTCCTGCATCGTCATCACATCACCCGTCGAGCGATGCGCTAACGACCCGATCGACTGCTGGCTCATCGCGACGGCGGGTAGCGTCCCAACCTTTTCGAAAATAGCCAACCGCAACCGTCTGGAAAATCCTTGGGAAACTCGCGCGAACAGATACGAAATCACGAAGTTCAAGGCGACCCCGATGATGCTGAGTGCCAACAGTCCGACAAGCCCAAGCCGCAGCGTGCTGAGGTCACCCGATTGCCAAGTCGAAGTCAGTAGAGCCGGCGCTAAACCCGCGAGTGCTGGCACCACGCCGACGATAATTACCAACGCGGTCGCCAACCAAAATCGGCTCAGATCGGGACGGAGAAAGCGCCAAAAATAGCCGACCATTTCCCGACTCAGCGGAGGCGGGCCCGTGTCGGGTTCGGCTCCGGGAGGCGGTCCAGGATCACCTGATGCACCGCCCGGACTTAGATCGCCGCATACCGAGGATGGCGGCCCAGGATCGCTCACGATGGCTCAACGATACTGACCGAACCGGAGACTCCACCAATGGTGATCACCGTCCGATTGGGCTCCTCACGGACATCGACCGTTGGACTACCAGATCCCGTTTCCGTTGGCTTGGAAGCAGCTGGAGCTCTTGATGATCGAGGCGGCTCGTTAGGAAAGGTTAACACCTCCGGTTCTGGTGCTGCCGGAAGTGGATCAATGACGTCCTGAGCAGCTACCTCCTGAGTAGAAATTTGGCAGCGCTCAAGAACTGCGGAATCGAGTTCATAGAGTTTGCCATCAAGCGATCGGACGAGGGGCATAGAAATGTAGTGCAGGGTCTTCACTTCGCCGTGAAGACCGATATCTGAGTTCCTAATTTGGCTCTCGGATGACCGGGTGGGTACAACCATGCACCACCCGGTCAAGTCCGAGAGAAACAGCTTTTATCTCAGCGGCTACCAGTTGCAGTTCCGCCAATTGCGCCAGTTATTCCAGTTGGCCCAATTCGCCCAGCCGCCGTTGCACCAAGTGCGTCCGCCGACTTCCGGCTCTTCGCTAGAGCCTTCCGGAGGGCCTGAATCTTGGCCGCCGCCACCGCCGCTTGGAGCATTAATGATGATTTGAACGAGTCCTGACGCATCGCCGCCACCTCCGCTAGGCGGGCCGATTGGCTGACCGAAGCTGTCATCGCGCAGGCCGGCAGGCGCCGAGTCTGGGCTGACTTCGCGATCGGTGAGATCAGCGTCTGGGACGTCGTAAAAGTTTCCGTCTTCTCCTTTGAGGATTGCCATTGTTTCTTCTCCTTTGTTTGTGGTTTCTGGTTTGGTTCCCTAAAGGGACTTGGAGATTCCGTAAAATTGCGTGAATTTCCGAAAAATTATCGAATCAGATGACCATCTAGACGCTTGGCCTTAAGCCCTGATTGGACGGCTCGAACCCGGTCTTCGTTTTCAGCGAAGTGACGATAAAGCCGCTGGGTGTAGTCGCACTCATACTCGCGATACTGCAGATTGTTGTGATCGCTGGTCGGGCAGCTCAGGTTGCAAATTCTCTTGGCTGGACACTCGAAACAGCGCACATACCAAGCGTCCTTCCGATGAAGTTTCGACAGGCATCCAGAAACCTGCTCGGTCGGAAAGCCAGACTCGATATGGCCGAGGCGATGGTGAAACATATCGGTTCCGCATGCGTGGACATCACCGTCTAGATTCACTGCGACGTAGCTCCGTCCAGCCTGGCATTCGTGCTCCCAGCAACTCAGTTGCGGCTTGGGATCGCGGCCTGCCAGATAGCGATTCACTGCCATCTGAATATCGGCTTCGATCACCGCACAGTTGTTGTCGGCCATGTGCTCAAAGACGTCCCGCATGCCCTCAAACATCTCTTCACCGGTGAGAAGGTCGTGTTCATTTCCGAGCCCCTGAGGCTGTAGAAAGTTGACTCGGAAATCGACGATTCCCAGCCCCTGAAAATAATCCATCACCTCTCGCATCCGCGCTTGGTTGGATCGAGACAGCACAAGAATCAGGCCGAACGACTCATCCTTCTCGACCATCATTTGGATCGTCTTCTCAACCTGCTTTCCGGCCATCCGAAAGGTGTCATTGATCTCCGGAGTTCCATCAAAACTGAATCCGATATGGATCCCGAGTTTTCTCAACAACGCCAACCGTTCTGGCGTCATCCGAGTCCCGTTGGTCTGCATCGGATGCTGAACGACCTTGCCGTGCTGCTTGGCCTTGGCTTGAGCGTAGTTGACGGCTTCCGTGAGCCACTCATCCCCCATGATTAACGGCTCACCGCCGTGGAACTCGAGCACCAAGAATGGAAATTCTGAGTTCTCTATCAACAAATCCGCGCAGCGCTGGAAAGTTTCGATGCTCATCCGAGGGGTCGAAGGGACATCCGCGTCGACATTGCAATAGGAGCATTTCAGATTGCATCCGTTCGTCACCTTGAGCGTAACATAGCGAATGTTCCTGAAATAGTCCTCAGGCGTCGTGACCGCAGGCACCAGTCCCGGAGCTAGTTCCAATGGGCCCGGGGAGGCGATCGCGGTAGTGTTAAGATCAGCAGTTTCCATCAACTTTTCGGGTAACCAGATGCGATTCTGATTACATGTTGTTATTTTAATATGGGATATCAAGTCAAGCCTCATTTCGGAAAAGGGCCACACTGACATTCCCGAAAAATGCCGGGCGCCCTCTCTCAGAGGCGCCCAGCAATTGGGAGGTGTGAATGATATTCAGCTCAAACATTAGCCGAGACACACAGTGCGCTTCTCATACCAGGAGCAAACGACCCGACCGCAGTGATCGATACGGGACACCTTGTAGGTGTAGGTGGCGTAGCGGAGGCAGTTGCGGTTAAAGTAGCAGCAGTCGACCAAGGTCCGGGAAACCCGACTACTCATCAGATCGGCTTGGCTGCCGTCGATGCCATTTACGACTTCATTGAGGGCGTTGCCATCGATGCCGCTAGTTGGGTTGATCGTTGCCGCATCGGCGCTGCGGTTAAAGGTGAGGGTCGCAAAAGTGACGGTGGCGATGATGGCGATGGTGAGGATGTTGCTCTTCATTATCTTGTTTCTCTCGGTTGGTTGTTTGTTTCTCTCTCGGTCGGCCAGGTCTCTCGTTGTTCCAGCCACCACCAAGACGACCCGCCGAGAGTGAATTGCGGTCGTAGACTAAAAAACATACAGAATTGTCTGTTGGGATAACAAGACAGCGTCCATCTTGCGAGACGATTTCAGGCCGGTCTCAGCCCTACGCCCAATCGATCGCAATCCAGTCCAAAGGTAGGGTCGGGACGACCGTCCCGGTCGTCGCACTCTGAGGCCATGACCGAGACGGTCATGCCACGGTTCAACGGCGCGAGGGTTCTTCCAAGTTGTAGCCCGAATTAATCAGACCTTCCCTAGCCGGGAGCTGGGCGACCCAGTGCTTAGTCGGGGGCTGCAGATGGGTGTGGGGCTGCAGATGGGGACGGGTTCAAAGTCGTGGATGAATGGGGACGGGTTCAAAGTCGTGGATGCAAAGTCGTGGATGGGTGTGCAAATGGGGACGCGGATGTGCAAATGGGGACGGGTTCAAAGTCGCCTGTGGGGATGTGCAAATGGGGACGGGTTCAAAGTCGCCTCGCAATGGGGACGGGCTCAAAGTCGCCTCGCTTCAGCATCGGCAAGCGGGGCGTCCCGCCGCCGGGCAGTCTGAAAGTCAAGGGCTCAGACCGAATTCAGCGTAAGCGTTCTCGGCGCTCTCCCAAGCGTTCCTGCCGCGCCAGTTCTCGATCACATAGAAGGTAGCGAGCGTCCCCGGCCTGCCGAAGTGAGTCTAAGGAAGGTCTGATCAATTCCGCCACCTGCCACAGAGATGGGAATTGAAGTCAGGTCTGGCGTTCTGGCAGCGCTGCGCGCTGAATGAAAATTGAGCCCTTCGGGTTGCGGCCCAGACTACGCTTAGCTGTATTGCTCGTTGGTTGTGGATGTTTATCCACGTTGCCGTCGCGTCGCTCCGCCCTTTGGGCTGCCTCCGACAGGCTTTGTCGCTGCGCTCCAATCACCTCGCGCCTTGCTAGGCGAAATCTGGACGGCAATGGCTGATCGCCGAATGAATCAGACCTTCCCTAAGCGAAACGCATGCACGAGCGTGGGCCCGGAGGCCTACCTCCCGTCCAATCGCAGCTCTACGCCCGACGATTATTCGTCACGGCTTCCCGTACTGGAGCAAAGACTTCGTCGTCTTGAGCCCGTGGGATATTTTTCTGGGCAATCCGGAACCACGCGGTGGTTGACGGATGAATGGCCTGACGAGCACGCATTAGTGCCTCGTTGTCGAGCGGCTGGAACTCGCCAGTGCGTGTCGCAGCATCAAGTGCTTGGGAACTCGCCAGATCGAAAACAGCACTCAAATCGGCTCCGCTAAAACTCCGCGTTGACCGAGCCAGCTCATCGTAATCGACTTCTCCAATGGGTCGAGTTGCCCCATGAATCCGTAAAATCTCCGAGCGTTCCGTCCGAGTTGGCGGTGGAACGAAAACCGGTTGTCCGAAACGCCCTGGACGCAAAAACGCACGATCGAGATGCCAAGGAGTATCCGTGCAGCCAATCACCAATACTGGCTCGCCAGAGTCGGTGAGCAATTGAAGTTGGTGCAAAAACTGGTTGGCCAGATTGCGGGCTTGGCTATCGCGCAGGCGCTGACGATCTCCGGCGATGGTATCGACATGGTCGATCAGTAGAACAACCGGCGCATCCGCACGGGCGGCGTCGAACAGCTGGAACAGGTTCCGCTCACTACTACCGAAATACGGATCGAGAATGTCGTGAATTCCGACACGCATGATCCGACAACCAGACTCCCCCGCCACGGCTTCAGCGAGCAGGGATTTACCGCATCCGGGTGGCCCGTAGAGTAGAAGGCCCCCGGCACCATTAACCCCATAGGCCTTGGCCAATTCCGGATTCTTCAGTGGCGAAATCCACCGCTTACGGAGGGTCTCTTTGACATCGGCAAGACCACCGACGTCGGAAAATTTAGCCGTCGCGGGCAGCGGTTCCGGCAGGACGTCTTCATCGGACTCAAAAGACGGCATCCCATCCCCCTCTTCCACTGGCCCCATCGACTCATCAAAATCGAAGCCTTGGACAGGAGGCTCCGTGCCTTGGCCTTCGATTGGAGAGTCTCCAGGAACTTCTGACGGAGGATTCGGCAACTGCACTCCCGGATCGTTTTGGTCGACCGAAATGCGACCGCGCAGTCCCAACTCCCGCTCAAATGCGATATCAATATTAGTCCGATTGGCTTCGACTGCGCGCTCGTATTGAACGCGAGCGCCATCACGATCACCTTCGGCTAAGAGCAGGCGACTCAGGAACAATCGAGCGCCGCCAGATTCGCGAGGGAACTCAGCGATCAAGCCCTCAATCCGAACTGCAGCTTCAGAAACCCGACCGTTGAGATACAGAATGTGGGCAATCCCCAACCGCGCTTCACGCTGATCAGGGTTCTGATCAAGCAGCAGGCGATAACAGGACATGGCCTCCTCCAGAGCCATTTCTTCCACGAGCCCCTGAGCTAGCAGGAGGCGAAGCGGCACGCTCTCAGGAGATTCCTGGACGGCCTGACGTAAGGCTTGGAGATCTGGCATTCAGCAGCGAGGATGGGGATCCTAAACGGATGGAAGCATGGAGTTTCGGCTCTCAGGTCGCAAGAGCTAAATGGAAAGAAAATTGGATAACAGTTTTTTGCCAGAAGAAGTCAGAATCGATTCTGGGTGGAATTGAACGCCGTGAACCTGATATTCGCGGTGCCTCACTCCCATAATTTCATCCTCAACGGTGTTCGCGCAGACCTCCAAACAATCCGGCACGGTTGGCGGATCGATGATCAACGAATGATAGCGCGTCGCTTCGAACGGATCATCCAGATCGGCGAACAGCCCCTGAGAGTCATGATGAATTGGGGAAGTCTTGCCATGCATCAGACGCGGAGCCCGAACGACATCCGCACCGAAGACCTCACCGATGCACTGATGCCCCAAGCAAACCCCGAGGATGGGAAGACGCGGAGCGAACTCGCGAATCAAGTCACTACTAATGCCAGCCTCACTCGGCGTGCACGGTCCTGGGGAAATGCAGATCTGAGTCGGATTGCGCTCTGCGACGCCTTCGACGGTAATTTCGTCGTTGCGGTAGATCTCCATCTCAGCCCCCAACTCGCCAAAGTACTGGACGAGGTTGTAGGTAAAGGAGTCGTAGTTATCGATGATCAGGAGCATGGCGAACGCGGTCGGAGCACAGGTTCAAGGCAGCGGCGCTCGCTCTCAAGCGAGAAATGCTGTTTAGGGAAAATCTGATTAATTTCGGCCACCCACCACAATGATGAAATTCGGGTCAGTAAAACCGGACTCAGAATCAAAATCCACAACCCACCAAACTACCACCAGGCTACATTTTCAGGTCCGGAAATTTCGGACTGACTTCTTTCCGGAGCGCCCCCATCAAACGAACGAACGCTTCTTCGCCGAGGAACTGGTCAATCATCACTGGCTGAGTCTTCTTGAAGCCAGACCTCAGTTGGTAGACCAATTGAACTCGCTGAGCAGTATTTCCGTTCTTGGCCCTAGCTTGTCCGATAGCACCGAGGACGGCCATTTCAGCCCAGCCGTTGTGTCGGTTTCCGTTGGTGATCCCGTGCTCATCGATAAACACGATGTTCTCTCGGCGCGTCACGAAAGCGTGCAAACACCATAACCCGACGAATCCAAGTACCCCCAAAACTGCAGTCAGGACGGTCGCTGTGGCGATGGTGCCAGCTGTCCAATTCCAGTCTTTCTCACTCAAGGCATTCGCCCACAAAAGAAACAAAGGAATTAGGCAAGCCGGCGTCAGAATGGCTCCGATCACCAACACCGAGAGCTTGCGATAGGAATAAGATCCTTCGAGGAACACCTTGTCCCCCTTGGGAGGTCGGGGAGGTCGGGGAGGTCGGGCAGGCTTCGCCATCACCAAAATCCCTACGCGGCGCGCTGAATCCACCGCTGAGCGGTCTCTTTGAGATCGTCGGCTTCGTCCGCAGCATCAATCGCGTAATGGCGAGATTCGAGCTGTTCGATTTCCGCATCGAGTTCTCCACGACCACTGTCATCCAAATCGGGGTCGTTTTGAATCCGACGCAGTAGTGCCAACACCGTAAACGAATTGAGTTCTTCAGGCATCGCATGACGGGCAGCTGCGTGAGCGGGCTCAGACTTCGGCAACCGAGGAATGACAAACAACCAAATCGCGAGCGCACCCAAAATCAACACAGCCAATCCAATGATCATCGGCCAAGGAGACTTCTCTGGCTCATAGGTTTCAGTCAGGCGCATGTTCTGCTCCGCATCAGCCAGGTCAGCGTCGTCATAGCGCTGGTAGAGAACTTTCGGTGAATCACCTACCGGCGCGTCGGCGCGGAGTGCTGCGAATTGGAAACTAGTCGGAGAGTCCTTCAATTCAGGCTTCGCTTTGAGCACCGCAGTCCATGTGCGTTCCGAGACCGGCACGACATCTTCTTCCGTATTCAGCTCGACCACTTGCGAACCATCGTCTTCGATCGACACGACGTCGAATTGGTCTGGCATCAAATCGAGGAACGATTCCAGTGGCGGAATGACGCCTTTTCCAGTCGCTCGAATCTCAAGCCCAAGCTCATCCTCGGAAGCGTTCCGCTCGTCGAGAATCTGGCTAACTTCCAAGCCATCAACTGGACGAAGGTCGCCCACAGGATCGGTCGAATCGATCGACAGAGCGGATGTCCCAATCGGAATCACGGCGTATCCAGAGATATCCAGGAAGTCGAGATTGAGTGTCAACGCGGGGATCGTATCAACCTCTGGCCCCTTCGGGCGAAGCATGATGTAGGCGTACGGAGTCACTCGCCATCCCTCTTCGCCAGCACCGCGCGATTTGATCTTTGGATCGTGGAAGGTCACCGATTGGATCTCGAAGCTCTCCTCCAAAATTTCGGTCGCGGCTTCCTCGAATTTGTCGCGGTAGTTTTCTGTAGGGCGACCATAGTTGAACCCATAACTCTGGTTGTTCTGGTTCTGGAGGTAGCGACCAAAACCACCGGCTTCGCGCTCGATTTCTTTGGTGTGCCGGATCTCTACGAACATCCCGAACGGCTCGTCATGCCCCACTCGATCGGTTCCATCGATCCGAGCAACGAACCGAACCTCAGTGATCAGATCAGCGTAATAGTCGAACAAGTCGCGCGCGTCTTTTGACCGCTCATGGTCTCCGACAATTTCCAGGCCGGCTTTCAAATAGCGATGCTTCACGTCTGGCTTCACGTTGCTCATCCGAACGGAGAGATTGTTAGCAAAGCGTCGGAGATGGTCTTCGGCTGCTTCACCAGGCAACGCTTCGATGGCTGCTCGGATCAATGCTGGCTGACGTGGGTCAGCGACCTGCTCATGGCGGACAGCGCCCAAATCACTGGCTCCCAAACCGGAATAAAACCAGGTATCAAAGACGATCCCAGTCTGCTCATTGGCTGGCATATCTTCAACCTGCTTACCATAGAATTCAGCGGCTTTGGCGAGAGTCGCATAGCAATCGTCGCGAACTCCAGAGTAGGAAGAGTCCTTCTCAAGCGAGTTCTGGAAGGTCGCTTGATCGAGAGTCAGCGAACCCTTCGCTAAATAGAGACGCCAGGATTCCGGATGATTTTCGATCGCTTCGTCGACGAGGTCGATCGCGCTATTATAGCCGCGATTGACTTCTGCGATGATGTCCTCATCCGTCCGCTTCGTCTTAGCCGTCTCCTGGACTTTCGGATCGCGCCAAACACCCAGCAAATTACCTCGCATCGTCTGAGCCATGACCGAGATCGTCTTTTCATCTAAGTCTTTGGTGTCGCCGAAAATTTGTTGAATGCGTGACAGCTTGAAGACTTCGGCCTTGCTGTGAATTTTGGTGAAGGCAGAAACCAGCGTCTTCTCTTCGAGGTTACCGATCTCCAATTCGTTGATCCGTTTTACCAAGTCCCCGAGCTCACTGAGATTGCGCTCCTGCTTCGAACGAGTCAGCGGAATCGAACCGGCACGAGGATTGTAGCCGTAGCTATACATATAAGGGTTGGTGCGCCGGCGGCTGGCATTCGGATCGTTCTTGGTCGCCCACGAACCAATCAATTCATCGCATAGCTCCAACGCCTTTTCAGGTCGGTTGGGTGCGAGCTTCTGGATGGCGTCAAACGCCGGGTCGATCTCGGAGACCTTCAAGTTGAGTTGCGCACTGACAACGTGGACTTGCGGAAGCACCTCAGGAGCGATGTGCTTCTGCCAAGCTCCGCTCGGTGCCGCATCGATAATATCGTCAGTCCCGATAGGTAGCGGATCGCGGCTGTTCGAACTTGTTGATGAATACGACGGTGACCGAGAGAAGTAGACGTTGCCGTAGCTGTCGTAATTCATCATTGGCCCGCGCGAGGTGCTGGTTCCTCGAATGCGCGTGTAATCAGCTTCCCGAAGCCAGCTGCCGGCCATAATCGTCAAAATGCCTGACCACTCTTCTGCCCGTTTCGGGGACGTCTTGAGAAGTGCCTCGACAGCTCGGGATTGCAGATTGAGATGCCTAAAGCGAACGTTCGGGTCACGGAGCGCTCGGCTCCCACTGACCATTGAGCCAAGCTTGGAAAGAATCGCTAATCCTTGCTCTGGAGAAGCCTTGAATGATTCATCAAACCACTTCGAGGAAATCTCTTCATCAATTCGCGGAGCCAGTTCGAGACACCGAATCATGGCGCTTGTCCGGAGCTCTTCTGGAGCATCCTCGTCAGCACCCAAAATATCCTGAGATGCCTGCCAAGCCTCCTCAAGCAATTCCGATTCTCCCTCTTTCGAATGGAGAGAAATCAGGTGCTCAGAAAGAAGATCCAGGGCAGCCCAGCCTTTGCCGTTCAAGGCGACCTCTCGATCAGGAAGAAACTCTCCTGCTTCTTCGATCAGTCCTGCGGCAAGCAAAACCCTCGCTGCAGCCAGCCGGTTCTCTAACTCCTCTCCACCCAATCGACGAGTTCCAGTCTGCATCGATTCGATCACAAAATCTGGGACGCTGCCCTGTGACAATGTCGTCTTTAACAAACTGGCTAGGCCACTAGCCAAAGTGCCGTCAATCACGACCGGTGAAGCATCAGCTAGACCGACGATGTCTTGTGGCAGGAAACTGTGCGCTTCCTTAAATTTCGAACTAGTCGAAGACACTCCTGCTGAGCTCGCAGAACTGGCCGAGACGACTGGCTTCGCGTCAGCATCAATTCTTATTGGAACGTAAGCCTTGGTAGGCGTTTTACGCAGGGACGCTAGAATTGCAGTGTAGGCAGCCTTCCGATCATCTTCTTTTTCAAATGAAGACTCGATCTTCGCGCCCAACTTCTTCCACTGACCGAGCGTGACGACTTGCTTCAGTTCTTTGACATCGTCATCTGCCTTCTTTGCAGCGGCAGCGGCTTTTGCCTTCTTCTCTTCGGCTTCGGCTTTCTTCTTCGCAGCTGCCTCAGCTTTCTCCTTCTCCTCGTCCGTCAGCTCCTTCTCGGGCTCTTTATCCTTCGGCTTTTCTTCTTCCTCCTTGTCTTTGTCGCTGTCCTTCGCCTTAGGTGGCTTGATCTTTCCTGCCTTCTTGAGAGCCAAATACTTTTGGAGGTCAAAGATTGCCGAGGGACGACGATCGAATTCCGCCTTCTTCACTTTATCAAGAAGTGCGTTCTTGGGCGTTGAGGAACTCGTTGAAGGCTTCGTCGTTGAACTGCTCGACTTGGCTCCTGCGGCAGCAGCGGCGGCCTGAGCCTTTATTTGAGCTTCCAACTGGGCTTTCAACTGCGCCGGGGCCTGCCCAGAGGCAGAGCTAAGTGCTAGCAGAAACGACGAAACAAGTGTGGTGGCGAAGTACGCCACAGGCTTACGCAACATGGTCAGAGAGGAGAAAAGAAGGAGATAGGAATCGATGCACCGCAGTAGGCGGCGTGAGAGTCCGATGTAGAAACTACGTCACTCGATAGGGACGGCTAAAATGGCAGGGCGTTGAAAAGGCCGCGAGGAGTTTTTTAATACCCTGCTAGAGTCCTGAAGGATTAGAAGGTTGAAGAAATTCACGAGATTCGAAACGAAGTGAAGAAAGCCGGAGGCAAATTTTTTCTCAGACCGAGGCCCGAGGAGAATGGAGTGGAGCGACATAGCCTGCCAAGGGCAGCTCGAAGAGACGAGCGGGGGCGAGAGCAAAGTGAAGCTGGCTTCGTGACCGACGGGCAACGCAGGTATGGGGCAAAAGAGCCGTGATCATGTTCCAACGTGAGCGGAGCGAACCTGATTCCATGACAACTTTCCCCTCAATTTTTTCAATGGACTAAGCGTTCGGGACACTAGAATTTGAGAAAAACCCGAATCAGGAACCAGCACCATCAGGCGGCGGACCGCTTCCGGCTCCGCGTGAATCTTTAGGAGGGCCTTTCTTAGCTGGCTTCTTGCTGGCGCGACCGCGCCCGCTTCCGCAGCCTTCTCATTGGCTGGGTAGAGGTAAACCTTGCAGCTCCGTCAAATCCATCCGAGCGAGGCGGATCGACGACTCAAGGTCTTCGGAAAAGCGTTTCTGGCTAGCAACATCACCACTGTCTCGTGCGCTCTCAGAAAGCAGACGATAGTGCTGGCGGGCGACATCGACTTCAGGCTCCCAAACCTCACGGGGCAATCCTTCGAGGCGCATCAACCAAGTCATGTAGTATTGAGAGTTGGCGTAAGAAGCACGCGCTTCCTGAGCCACTTTCGAATCGGCTTCAGGATCGTCATCCATCTCTTGGATCAATCCTGCTAACTCCTCATTGGCAACGGGCAACTCGCTAGCCAGCATCCGTGTCTGAGCACGAGCGAGGCGGATTTTGCGCTGTGAATTGATGTCCTCAGGATCCAGATTTCCCAACGCGACATCATAGGCATCAACCGCGCCGTGAAAGTCCTCTTCAGCAATCAGCTTGTCAGCAAGTTTCAGCTGAACCGCAGCTAGATCTAGCTTTTCAAGGTCTTTGCCGGGGCCGTGATGAAAGGCTACCAACCCAATCGGGAGAAGTAGCCAGAGGGCGATGAAAATTCCGCGCATGGTAAAATTTGAGTCTTAAGGTTGTAGGATAGACTACAGGAACCAACGATCGGTTCAATGGTTCAATTTGACCAAGGATAAGCATTCCTGCGCTCCCCAAAAAGAGAAAGGCGGATGTCGCAATCAACGACATCCGCCAAGGGAAAGGATGGGGCTTACTTAAAACGAGGCGTTCTGGGAATTTGAAAATTATGCGGTCTCACGGTTCCTCAAGCGGCGACGTCGACGCTGAAACTCTCCGCGTAGGGCGTCAGTGACTTTGGCATGAACTTTTTCAGCCTCCTCGCGATCGGCTGGCGGTGCCATCTTGGCATCGATGTGGATCTCGATTCCAGGAGCGACACTGACCCGAACGTATCGGCTGACCCCGCTTCCGCAGCCCCCCTGTCCGGCAGCCTTCTTCGCCGCACCTTTCTTTCCAGCACGCTTTTTCATCGCCATCTTACGAGCGGCGCCCGGAGGCATGCTTAGCATTTCCTCATATTCCTCCAGCGTCCGATCAGCGAGAATTTTGGCAATTCCCGGAGCTCGGAATCCGTCGGCGAGCATGATCCTAACCAGCACCGCCTGCAGAATGTGGCGGTAGCCGTAGCGCGCTTCTTTACCTTCTTTCGAAGGAGAATCGATGATCCCCTTCGCTTGGTAGTGACGAACACTGCGCGGATTGAACTCGGTCGTGACTCGAGAATCATCGGGCTGGCCTGCTGGCACATAGCGAGCCGAGATCTGATTGACCCGCTCAACAAATCGCGGAAGCGGCATAGCCGGATCGTTCGTCTTCACCACCTCCATTCGCTGGCGAACAACGTCCTTGGTTCTAGCGGCACGTTTGAGAGCTGCCTTACGAGCAGCAAACTTCCCAGCCGCCTTTTTGGCAGCACCCTTCTTTTGTGCAGATTTTTTCTTCATGCTCACAGTATGTACGCAAAAGTTGACAATGACAACGTTTTTACTGTAAACGTCTTCTCAGTAAGAACTAAGACCGCCTTTGAAGACCGCCTCAGGTGCTGGCAGGTTACTGAGTGGAACTCCCTGCGATTGACCTTGAGATGACATCTGGCGAGAAGCTGTTCGTCTTCGCTTTCGCCGTAGTCTTTGCAATCGCCTGGCCCTTCGTCATCAAACGCCTCGTCGACGGAACCAAGATCGACACCGATGCCGACATCCAAAAAGGCCTCAAGGAACGCGGAATCCTCCAAGATCTCGATCGGGAGGACAAAGACGATCAGTCAGAGAATCCTTAAGCGATGAAATGCAGATCGGTTCGGTTTCCTGAGCGATCTGATTTCCCTTCAGGCGTAAGAGATTGCTCAAGAGCGATTCCGAGGAGCAGTCGGCTTGTCTCCAAGTCAGCCGCGGCAGCTTCATGGGGACGCGCAGCAGCTTCGATCGAATCAATATTCGCGGTGCCGCGTAATCGTGGAAAGTTGAAACCGATAGTATCACACGATACTATCAGAAAGGAGCTCACAGGCAGGAGAAATTGTGAGAGGTCGCGGATGACTTCTTCCAGTGGCTTGGGATTGAGTTTTCCTTTGCGTAGGAAGGCGTTCCATTGAAGTCGCTTTCGCTCGTTGGTGAAAAACGTATCAGTGAAAGCAATGGATTTCGAGGGGAGTGCGGTCTCGCGTCGGGCGAAGGTGTTGATGACAGCCTCGGTGAGGATCTTGCCATTGAAGTTGAGATGGGACTGTAGCCAATGCAGATCGTAGAAGTCTTTCATCCGGCTATTGTCGATTCCAAGAGAAACCGCCGCTTCCAATTTTTCGGCAATGACAGTTTCTGGAGGGTAGACAAGGAGACGGGCACTTGGAAAGGAGAGGAGTTCGTGCCATTCCTTTTCGACTGCAGCGGGCGTGATGGTGTCCCCGAATCCAACATCGATCTGAATGCTGAGGCGCGCTCCGGCGAGAAGCACATTCACCTTGGCTCGAACACCTCCGTAACTTATGTCATCACGAATGGGAGACACGGTGACATCGCTCCACTCAAGACCATCTGGTGGATCGACTTCTATTTGGGTCAGCTCGGTAAAGACGCGCTGGATGGCTTCTTCCGAGGCGTCACCGAATCCGAGCAAGTCCAGATCCCGGGTGGGACGATGTGCTTCTGCTTCCCAAATGCGAAACAGCTGGGCGCCTTTCAAAATGAAGCGCTCTCGATACTCGCTCTGAGAGAGGCGGTAGAGAAAACGCCCGGTGGCATACTGCTCCATCAGGGCGTTGAACGGCATGCCTTCCTCTCGCGAGAGATTGAGGAGTTTGGCGCGGACGGATGCTGCGACGTTCTTCATATCATTGCCTCGAGATAGGGGCTCATCACCTTGTCGACCCTCAGGAGCTGACCCATCTCGCTGATTTCTCCGATGGTCGATTTTCGGCTGTTTAGAGTTTCTCTCATCGCCTCGACACAGACGTCGATGCCAAGCTTGTTGCGGTGTTTGAAACAATCCGCCACCGTTCGGGCTGGAGTCGTGATGGCGATTTGAGTTCCACCGAGTTGGTGGTGCTTGACCCCCTTGGTTTGAAGTTCTTTCACCCGTGTCCTGATAACCCGGATGGGAGGCCACTCGATCTTGGGAACTCGGGTTTGTGCGGGAAGCTGAATCCAGACCTCATGAGGCGACTGGGTGCCTATCTCGTGAAACCGCAGGGCACTGAGAAGCACAACCACGGCTCTGGACGCACTCTTGGCAACGTGGATGAGGTCGTGGTGCTCACTAAGAGCGCTATCAGGGTGCTGATAAATCCCGCGGCGAACCCGAACCAGCGTGCCCTCCTCGACCAGGCGGGTAATGCTCTGATCCGAAATGCCAGCATCCAGAAGCTGTGCCGTCGTCAGCACCTCATGGGTGGAGGCGAGGGAACTCAAGGTTTTCTGAAGCGAGGAAGGCATGAAGTGTCGGTAAACGTTATACATTGTAACTCAACGTATGACGTTTAGCGAGCCCTTATCCTAATTTACCCAACAAGAAAGCGCCTTGAGTCTTGCCCCTTGTTTGTATCCTGTAAATCATGTTCATCCTGTCTGAAATGCTTTTGGACAGGATTTACAGGATTTTCTTTTGATGATCGATAGCCGACGGCGATGATGGCATCCAGATTGTAGAAATCGACCTTACACCGCACTTCGCGGCTGCCTTCTTGGCTAACTGTTTCCATTTTGGAAATAGTTCCCTCCTCGTTGAGTTCTCGCGGGCACGCCCACCGCGAACAGCACCGCCAGAGCCCGTTGCGACATCCAGAAGTTCTCTTCCTCATAGACGACTTCAATCCGCTGCTCGCCGTCCGGCGTTTTGTAGAAAATGAGTTCGTTGGGCATTGGGATACGTCGTTAGGGGTGGGGAGTTTCATGGGGACAGTTCAAAGTCATGTTGCAAAAATCACGCTTTTGATGGCTGATTCGAGTTGGGCTTCGGTGAATTTCTTTTCTAAGCGATTCTATGGGTTCGCGATCGAGTAGATTGACTGCATCATCTCGATGAACTCGTGCTTTTCAGTCCCGTCATCTTCATATTTGCAGGATTCAATGAGCATCTCGGCAGTCATTCTTGGCCAGAAGTGCTCCATGACGTTGATCGGCCGAGTTTTGGTAGCTGCTCCAATGAGCTTCTTTGCGTCACATTCGTTTGTGATCTCTGGCGGATCCTCACCCGCTGTTAGTTTGTGTTCGTAAACGCCCTTCAAGAGATAATTCTCGGGCTCTCGCTTTCTAGTGAGTAGTGCGACCTTGCTCTGGTTTTGCAGTTCCTTGATCCTACTTACGTTCTGATCGTGTTCATTCGTGCCGAGATCTGAATCCAGTAGAATGCCCCACGGGATTTCGAATTGATCTGCGAGTCTCTTCGCAACGAAGTGCTTCAGGTTTCCGCATCCCCCAACGATCATTGGGAAGATCCCGGCTTCTTCGAGAGTGGCGTCAAGATGACCAGCCGCTTTGAGCGTTTCTGACGTGTGCTTCAGGAAGGTCACATCCCCAGGGCCTTCAACAAGAATGAGACCTTTCGCGTTCTTATCGAACGGCTCTGGTAGGACGCCAAGCGATTCGCAAATGGCCTCAAGCGTGTCTTTGTCTCCGTGCCGTATCACTGGCGCATCCGCTTCTCGGTCGATGAATCGAAGCCCGTCTTGTGGCAGCAGACCAGCCAAAGCGGGAACGTGAGTCGTCACCAAGACTTGGTGATTCTCTTTGTTGCTAATCTCAATCAATGATCGGATCAGCATTTCCTGATTTGACGGGTGCTGAGAGGTTTCGGGTTCTTCGAAAGCGTAGATGACGGACGGCGAAGTATGCGACTCAACCTTTCTTTCAGCTTCAGAGCGGAAGAAATTCAACAGAATCAACCGCCGCACTCCGGAGCCCCGTTTGTTGATTGGAATTTCATCGTCGCCTTCAATCGAGAAATCCCAAGTCAGAGTAGGTTTCTTTTTGAACTTTGGTGTCAAGCTGGCCGCGAGATCGGCATCCATCTCTGACAGTTTTTGCAACGTAAGATCAGTGCGCTCGATGACCTTTCGCTCTACCGCATCATGGATGTCTTGGATCTCTGTCTTGAGCTCAGCAACCGCCTGAGTTACAGCTGCTTTAAGAGGGTTTTTGGCTGCTGGATTGTCGTCTTTGTTTTCTCTATCAGAGCAAAAGAGGGCGAACGAGGGCAGCAGCCCTAGGAGCCGATCGCCTAATTCCTTTGCTTCCTTTCCAAATCTGGATGTATCGATCTCGACCTCCAGCAACTCCAAGTCTTGAGCATGATTCCAAATAGCTTGCCGCCAAAGTGACGCGACGCGCAGGTCTTCTGGGTCTTCGCATGCCAATTCAGCCCCTCGGTCACGGAGCTCATTGATTTTCAACATTAAGAGGTCATCGTATTTTGATGCCGTTGGGTGCCTCGCGATTATGACAATCTCCGGCTTGTTTGACGCTTTCTTGTAACGCTTCTTGATTGCCAGCCTGCCATCTGATGAAACTAAGTGCTCTTGAGCTAGAGACGTCGAAACATTATTATCGATTACAATTTGCTTTGGAAGATTGTCAAACTCACAGGTGATTTCGATGTCATCAGAATCGCTGAATTTGCAGATGTCATCTTTCTCTATCTTGATTTCGCCACCTTCAAAGAAGATATCCAGTGCTTCCAAAATTGAGGACTTTCCGAAATCATTTCGACCGACCACTCCCGTGATGTTGCCAGAGATCGGAACTACCACTTCGTGGTTGTAGCCCCTGAAATTCTTGATTTTTACCGAGTGTAGGTTCATTCCAGTGCTTTTGTGGTGAGTTGCTTAGCCGCGGAAATCTCCAGTTCGTTAGAGATAAGTCTCGGAAGTAGAGTATCGCGGAGTTTGGTAAGAGTTTCATTCTCCTCAGTCAGCTTTTTGATTCTTTTATAGTACGGTGTGATGCACTCCGCGAAGCACTGGTTTAGAGCGATACCAGCATTCAAAAACGGAATACTGTTCATATTCTTCTG
>ENA-ORXR01001681-ORXR01001681.1-marine-metagenome-genome-assembly--contig:-NODE-1681-length-22742-cov-5.245621_pt1 | contig 22742 bp, 18 predicted proteins | sample MGYA00237866_ERZ511479 | MGnify/ENA metagenome assembly ERZ511479 | reverse complement strand
CGATATTACCGATTTCCTGGTTCGCCTGCGCGCGACGAGCAGTACCAATAACCTTGCTCGGTGATGGCATCATGCCGACCAGCACGACGAGACCCAGACAGAAGAAAACGAAGCAGCCGAACTTCTCTTTGCGGGTCAGCGCATCGTTTTGGCTCATCACTAACGTTCTTGCAGGCGCAGAAGTAAGCAACGCCTTTCAGCTTTCGATGGACTAGCTCGCGACCGATCCGTGGTCATCGGTCGTGAACTCCCTCCTACATTTCCTGCCGGCGAAATAGTTCGACTATGGATAGTGGATTGAACTCCTCTTCGTTGGCAGATCGCGATTGGCCTTGTTGCGACATCACGGTGGCTCGGCGACAGTGACCTCGCCCTGCTGACAATATTCTTACAGGCTCGTGACACCATCCTGACCCAATTTCCGGAATGATGTGGTCAGATGTCGACAACATGAAAACGAGAACACGTCGATCCCTCCGAACCCGATTCGCTTCAGCGTCGGCTTCGACCTTGGCCGCTGCAGGAGCAGTTTTATTCAGTTGGTCGCCCACAGCCTGCTTGGCTGGGTCACCTGAATTGGAAACTGATCTGTCCCTCGCCAACCCAGTGCTGCCTGCTGGAAAGAAGACAACCACTTTCCTTAAAGTCGGGCTGACTGGATTCGAAGTCGCCGATAAAACCGATCGCGCTCCGGTCAATGTCGCCATTGTGATCGATAAGTCAGGCTCGATGTCTGGCGAGAAAATCCAACGAGCTCGCGAAGCCGCTAAGCACGCTATCGACCTGCTCGACAAGGACGACATCATCTCGATCACAACCTACGACTCTCAAGTCAATGTCCTTGTCCCATCGACCAAACTGGCCGACAAACAGCGGGTCAAAGCCATGGTCGACCGCATCGGAACCGGGGGCAATACGGCCCTTTTCGGTGGTGTTAGCAAGGGTGCTTTCGAACTCCGGAAATTCCTCGACGAAGATCGCGTCAACCGGGTCGTCTTGCTTTCCGATGGTATCGCGAATGTCGGCCCGAGCTCGCCAGCTGACCTCGCATCGCTCGGTGAACAACTGGTCAAAGAGGGCATCTCAGTCACCACTCTGGGACTGGGAAATGACTACAACGAAGACCTGATGTCCCGGCTCGCGTCCGCCAGCGACGGCAACCATGTCTACATTCAAGAAGCCGCTCAGTTGGCTTCGGTATTCAAAGAAGAATTCGGAGACATTTTATCGGTCGTCGCCAAGAACGTCGAAATCCGACTGGACTGTGCCGATGGTGTCCGCCCAGTTCGGATCCTCGGTCGCGAAGCTGATATCGAAGGCCAGAAAGTGATCACCACGATCAATCAGATCTACGCCAGTCAGGAAAAATTCCTCTTGCTCGAAGTCGAAGTAACCCCAGGCGAAGTTGGCACTAAGCGCGAGTTGGCAAAGGTGACGATCGACTACCGAAACGCTCTCACCGGAGTTGAGGTTTCGATGAAGGATGCCGTCGCTGCGAGCTTCACAGAATCCGTCGAAGAAGTCGAAAATGGCACCAACCGCATAGTTGCCGTCCAAAGCGTCGAGCTGATCGCCAACGACAACAACGAACGCGCCGTCCTTCTGCGCGACCAAGGCGAGGTGGCAAAAGCCAAGGAACTCCTCAATCGGAATGTCGACTATTTGAACACTAACTCGGCACGCTGGGGCAACGATAAAAAGCTGCAGAACCTCGCTGATCAGAACGGCAATGATCTTCAGCAAATCGACGGAGTGAACTGGGGCATTCAGCGCAAAGCCATGCGCGTTCGCCAGCTCGAGTCAAAGTATCAGCAGAAAAGTTCCTACAGTTCTTATATCAAACCAAATCCCGCTCCACAGGAACAAACCGCGAGGCCTCAGGCTGCGACTCCAGCGAAGTAGGCTCACCAATCCGACCCCAATCGCCATTTGAAGCCATCGCTTGCCATTGCCCTGCTCCTCCTCGTTCTGATTCCACTTGGCCTGATCGCCTGGCTGGGATTGCGGGTCGCTGAGGGGGAGCGGGAGCGGTTGGCCGATGACTTTCGCGACTTGAACCTGACCCAGTTGGCCGGGCTCGCCGACTCGATTGCCAGTCGCCTGGCCGAGCGCGAGGCCGACTTGCTACTAGCTCTGGACAAGGTGCAAATCCAGCCTGGCACAGACGGAGCCATCTACGATCCCGACCGACTCCGCCGAATCGCTCGACAGACACCGGGAGTCCGCGCCGTTTTTGTCACCGATTGGAATGGTGAGCTGATTTTCCCAGCCGTCAACGCGACCGACTCTCGCGGCACCGCGTTTCTTGAGAGGTCAGCCACGGTCTGGGAATCCGGCGAGCGACCATGGCTCAAGCCGAACCTGTCTGCACTGCCGCAGCCTCAATCCGCCAACCAAGCTCCCAACTGGAATATCGAACAAGGCAACTATCTCACCAGAGACTACGGTTGGCACACTTGGTTCTACAGTCGCGGCGTCCACCTCCTGCTCTGGAAACAACTTCCTTCGGGAATGGGAGCGGTCGGCTTGGAAGTCGACGCCCCGCACCTCCTTGCCGACATTATTGGGGTGCTTCCCGATGCCGGCGTAGCGGAACGCGTGGCAGCTTCGCAAAGTCGCCAGACTCGGACTCTTCCAGCACTATCCCCGTCGTCGATAAGGCTCGTCGATGCCAGCGGCACGGTACTTTATCAATGGGGAACACCGTCTTCGAACGACGACGAAAACTTCCCCGGACAACAACTCGCTAGCCTGTCGGTAGCTCCCCCACTCGGCATGTGGCGGCTCGAAAAACTAGGTGAGCTTCCGACCGGAAATTCAGGCAGTTCGTTGTTCAACATCCTCGCCGGACTGAGTGCCGCCGCCATCGCCTTGGTGCTGCTAGCTCTGTATCTCTACCGTCAACACTCCCAACAAATGCACGAAGCTGGCCAGCGAGTCAGTTTCGTCAATCAAGTCTCCCACGAACTCAAGACACCGCTCACCAACATCCGGATGTATGCGGAACTGCTTGAGCGACGCCTGCCTGACAACGACCCTGAAGCGGCGGGTTACGCCGACGTCGTGGTCTCGGAGAGCCAGCGCCTGAGTCGATTGATCACCAATGTCCTGACCTTCGCCCGCAGTGGCCGAGGCCAGATCCAAATCCGCCACCGTGTCGGCTGCTTGGACGACGTTGTTCGTTCCACCATCGACAGCTTTCGCCCTGCTCTGACCGAAGCAGGGGTAGCGGAAATCCAATGCGACCTCGATGCCAGAGAACCGGTCAGCTTTGACCCCGACATCGTCGAACAAGTGCTGGCGAACCTGATCGGCAACGTCGAAAAGTACGCGGCGGAAGGTGGCTATCTCGAGGTGAAGACGAGCCAAGACACCGAGCGCAACTTCGCTGTAATCCTGATCACGGATCGCGGGCCAGGTATCGAGCCGCATGATGCCGAACTGGTGTTTACTCCCTTCGAACGACTCGACAGCAACAAACTGACATCGACTGCTTCTGGCGCTGGGATTGGACTGAGTATCGCCCGCGATTTAGCCCGACTGCACGGCGGCGATCTCGTTCTCCGTAACCAACGAATTGAACCTTCCGGCGCGACCTTTGAGGTCACTTTGGAAACATCCTCTTAGAAACTTCCTCCACCACGCATGAAAATTCTCATCGCCGAAGACGACCCAAAAACTCGGGAAGGCCTTAACGCCACACTCCAGTCAGAAGGCTACGACACCGTCCTCGCTGCCGATGGTAATGCGGCATTGGAGCTGTTTCGGTCATCCAATTCTCAGATCGCGTGCCTGGATGTGATGATGCCGGGGATGAGCGGCTACGATGTGTGCCGCGAAATCCGGAAATCAGACCCCGACATCCCAATCCTGTTTATCAGCGCCAAGTCCGAAGAAATCGACACCGTGCTCGGCCTTGAGCTCGGAGCGGACGACTTCATCACGAAACCATTCGGTGTTTCAGAATTAGTCGCTCGCATCCGCGCCGTCGCTCGCCGCGCTTATGCCAGCGGCCGTGCCGGAAGTGTGCCGGGCTCTTTTACCATGCGCGGACTTCGCATTGTCCCAGCTGAACTACGAGCCTATCGCGCAGCTGATGAAGAAGACCGCGCGGAGCAGCCCATCGAACTCGGGCCACGCGACGTGTCGATCTTGTCCCTACTCTTCCAGCGCGAAGGCCAAGCCGTCGACCGAGACACTCTCTTTGATGTCTGTTGGGGCTATGACCACATGCCAAATAGCCGGTCGCTTGACCAGCATATCTCACAGCTTCGCAAAAAGATCGAGCGTGACCCAGGAATTCCCGAGATCATCGTGACGGTTCATGGCGTGGGATATCGCTACGAATCGTAACGGCTCGCAGCGACAGGACTGACCAGTGCGCTCTCCGTCAAATAGGGAGAGCGGAGGTTCTTCCACCTTGCCGGCATCGAATCTGCGGAATATTCCGCTCTCAAATTGGACTCGAAACTGGGAGTTGTCGTCAGGAGCAAGGATTGGACTCAAGCCTAAAGGGATAGTTTTCGATAAAAACAGCGATTCAATCACACAGATAAAATCTTCTAGCATAATTAAAGAAAATTTTAATAATAATTTGGAATAACTAGTCAAATGTGATATAATTACCACAGAAAAGTTACCTAAACTAGAATGAAACTAAACGTCTATACCTCGATTTCCCTCGCTCTGGCCACGGCCAGCACAGCTTTTGCAGCAACTACTGAGTGCTACGACTTTCAAGGACTCCCAGCCGCCGCAACTCTCAGCAATCAGCAATTTGGATCATTTGCCACCGGACAGTCCAATGACCGGCTCGCAGGCACTCCTCTGACCCTCTCTGGCGGATCTACGATTGACATCGATTTCACGGCAATCATGTGGGACGAGTACGACAACTCGACTTACACAACTGACCTGATTCACAACTTCGGCATCGGTACTGACAATTCGAATTTCGTTGGTGTTTCGATCAACCTTGATGGTACAGGCATCGTCGAGGTGGTCGCTCTGAGTGTCGAAGGTGGCGTTGTCGCATCTTCGAACAGCCTTGGAACCTTCTCTCTTCCAGGAGCAGACAGGACTGATGCAGGTAACCTCGATTTCGGAATCAGCCTCAGCGGAGTTGGCAACAATTTCACACTTGATTACGACATCAGCGCTGCAAACGGGTTTGTTACTGGTGCAGACTTAGTCGGCAGCACGACGCTTTCGAACAACTCATTCACTTCGACAGACGATCTCACCGCATTCGAGCGTGGATACAGCAACCGCACTACCGTAACCGCTCTTTATGCAGACGGATCCGGTGGAATTAGCACAGAGACAGTCGACACCGGCGTTCATTTTTCCGCCCTCGGAGGAGAAGGAACTATTGGCGGTGTCTGCAACCACGTCGTTCCAGAGCCTAGCTCAGGCCTCCTCGGCCTCATTGCCGCAGCAGGATTCCTCGCTCGCCGCCGCCGCTAGACGAAACCACAATCTACAGAATAATGACGGTCTACCCGCGAGGGTAGGCCGTTTTTTATGCAGGGTTCTCGCTGGCCTTTGGTTACGCTCGTGCGAATCGGTGGGCTCGGAGGTCCTAACCCTACCTTCCGATCAACCGCCGAAGGCGGGTATGTCGCGCCGAATATGGAGAGTGGAATTTATACTCCGCTGATCGACGGAAACTGAGACAGAGTGCGACTCCACTCTCCATATTCGATGCCAGCAGTCCTTCCCCCGATCAGATGTCCGGGGTTTCTGCCTTCTTTTTCTTTTTTCAAGATTGCTACACGGGCGGGACGGGGCTAATCCCGATCGTGGCCAATAAGCCGATCGTAGCCAGCTACTGCACAACTTTCCTCAAGCCGGAGATGCTTCACATCTACCGGCAGATCACTGCGTTGGATCGCGTCGATCCTACGGTCGTCTGCCGAGAACGACGCTCTGAAGAAAAGTATCCCTTCGAAAATCTGGATATCGTCAGTCCCGTGCGAAGCAATTTCGTGCGCCGGTTCTGGCTCAAATACGTCAAAAAAGAACCCGCGATTGTCTATCGCGGCGAGTATGGAGCCTTGGCCAATATTCTCGATCGACGCCGAGCTGACATGCTTCACGTCTACTTCGGCCACACGGGCGTTCATCTCCTGCCGTTCATTCGCCGATACCCGAAACCAACCATCGTCTCGTTTCACGGCATGGATGTACAGCCTAGGGAAAACCAACCTGGCTACGTCGACCGTCTGCGCGAACTCCTTCAGGAAATCCCGCTCGTTATGGCCCGATCTGAGAGCCTCAACCAGCGGCTCCTAGAACTCGGCTGCCCAGAGGACAAGATTCGTCTGAATCGGACAGGGATCCCTATGGATCAATTCCCAAGAACAAATAGACAGAGACCAACGAACGGCCAATGGCACTTCGTGCAAGCCTGCCGCCTGATCGAGAAGAAGGGTCTCCCAGTTGCCCTCCAAGCATTTGCCAATTTCTGTGCTGACGGCAATGATGCGCGCTTCACGATCGCGGGGGAAGGCCCACTACTCAAACCGATGTCGGAGTTGACTAAAGAGCTGGGTATCGCTGACCGAGTCCGTTTTGTCGGCTTTCTCGGAGAACAGGAATTAGCCGACCTCTACAGCGGGGCTCACGTCTTCGTCCACCCCAGCCAGATCACCGAAGACCAGAATCAGGAGGGCGTTCCGAACTCGATGCTCGAAGCCATGGCGACTGGTCTCCCGGTTCTGGCCACACTTCATGGCGGAATCCCCGAAGCAGTGGACAACAATACTAGCGGCATTTTGGTTCCCGAGCGCGATGTCGACGGCCTCACTGAAGCGTTCCGACGCCTGACAACCGAAGACGGGCTCTGGGAAGCCATGGGTAACAGCGCTGCCGACGACGTGCGAGTCAGATTCGGTCGCGACGAGCAGACTGCCAATCTAGAAAATATCTACTTTGAGCTCCTTGAACTCGGTAAATCCGGAGCGGCTTCGTAGGGTCGGTCAGACAATCTGTAGAGTCCGCAAGATCCAGATTCCGACCACCTGTGAGGTCGTGTTGATAACCAAGGAAACGACGAGCGCGGCAACGAGATGAATTTTGAGGACACGCCAGAGCAGCACAAATTCGAACAAGATCACTCCCGCTTCGATGGCATAAATCAACCACTCTTGATTCCCTCGATACCCATACCAGTGGTAAAAAGTCGCGTAGGCGATCGGATGGGAAATCAGACTGGCCACCGCTAGCCACAGGGCAAGTCGACCTCGATTGAGATTGGCGAACTTCGATCCAGACCAGCGACGAATTCTGCGGCTGAATTCATGACACAGAAGCCCCATTGGAACTTCGATAGCGAGGGTGGTTACCAACGCCAGTGCGTAGAGTGGTAGCCCGCTCAATCCATCCCCCCGCAAAGGCTACTCTCCTTCAAACTGCTGGCGAATCTGCTCGAAGTAACGACGAACGTGCTCTCGGCGCGAGAAAGGAAGGTCTTTGTCATCGAGTGCTTCTTCCTGAACGCGCAAAAACTCTGCGGCGGCTTCGCGGGTGGACCGCCCTGCTGTTTCTTCGCGAGCACCGCCTTCAATCATGCGTGTGTAGGATTCGCCATCGGCATTGCGCACCGCATTGACCATTCCTTGGCGCTCGGCTGCACTGCCTTCGGTCGCGGCACCCGCGAGCTCCGCAGTTCCGTGACCGGCTTGCAGACCACCCTGCATTCCAGAACCGGGCATCCCGGGCATTCCACCGGGGCCTCCCATTCCAGGAACGATCATGATCGCATCTGGAGGGCCGTCGCCACCGAGCATCATTGCGTCGGGTTGCTCGCCGGGAGGAAGTCCGGGAATCGGAGCCATCATCATCGGCATGTCACCATCACCCGGCATCCCGCCATTCGGGTTAGGCATGCCATCGCCCGGAGGCATCATGCCAGGAATCGGAGCAATGAGAGGGATGCCTTCCCCATTCTGTCCCATCTGAAACTGCGGCAAATTTTGCCCGTTCATGTTGTTGTTGGGAAAATTGGGCATCGCACCAGCAGGTGGCATTCCAGGAATCGGAAGCGGCATGTGCTGGTGAGCCTGATTGCCGAGATCGTTCATCTGACCATTTTGGTTCTGGCCGTTCTCACCACCGTCGTTGCCATCCATTTTCTCCATGCCACTGCCACCCGTACCGGTGATGTTGCTTCCGGCCTGACGAAGTTGCTGAGCGAGTTTCTCTAGCTTCTCGATCGCATTCTCGCGCTCCTCCAAGCGCTTCATCGATTTGGCCAGATTTCGGAATTTCTCGGCAGCGGCTTCGGTTTCGCCGCGATCCATTTCGGTCGCCGCCTCAGAGACGGGACGACCAACGAGACGTTTTGCGTCTTCTTCTTCGCCTTTCTCAGAGGCCGACTCGAGGGCCGACTCGAGCCTCTCCTCGATTTCTTTGGTGCGGTCATCGGCGTCGATCTTGTCAGCGAGGTTATCCGCCTCAGTAGCCACAGAAGACGTATCCTTATCTTCAACTGCTTCGCCGAAATCAGCGGTGTCCGGCTGGCTACGAAGTTCCTGAATCATCGCTTCGGATGCCCAAGGTTCATCGCCCGCTCCTAGTTCACGGGCCAATTTTTCGGCCTCGCGCGCACGCTCTTCAAGGGCATCGAGAACCTCACGCGTGGTCTTTCCAGAGGCGTCGCCGACTTCGCCAGCAGTCGCCGAAACTGCTTCGCGCAATTGCTCCATCTTCTCCATCTCTTCCGGCTCGAGAGCATCTGCTGGCGACATTTCAGCAACCTGGCGGGCGATCTCATCCGACTCTTTCTTCGCCTCCTCGACCATCTCATCCGTCAGAGCGGGATCGATTACCAACCCGATCGGCCGGAGCCACGGCAGCAAGAACAAAGCCACCGCGAGAATCGGAACCACCCAGACCCAAGGCTCAATCCGAGCCGGCAAGTCCTGATGCATTCTGGTCAAGGCATCGGGTAGTGTTGCCCCGGCACGTTGCAAATGGATCGCCTCACCCAGACTGCGGTCGGCCTCATCCCGAGACTCAAACTCTAAGGCACTTGGGTATTGGCCAGAGCCTCCCGCGGCCCGATCCCAAGTCGCCAACGCTTTGAAGCCCTGAGGCCGACGCCAGCGCGACCACAACCAGCAAAGCCCGACCCAAGCACCAACCGCGAGAGCCGCCGTAAACCAATTCGCCCAGCTAAATCCCGCCAAGCGCGCAATCAACAATGGCAGCAACGCGCCAACCAAGAGCCAACTAATCGTCCGTCTGAGAGTCGCCAACCAACTGAGTCGACCGAGTCGAGCCGATGCCTTTTCGGCAGCTTCAGCAAAACGCTGAATCTTCGGAGGTTCAGAGGATCTCGCAGATTGTTCGGGCCGCCGATCTCCGACGGTGGCTGGGGAAGCCTGTGCCATGTGATCAAGCTATGCCATTTCAGCGTCGATGGCCAGCCCACAGAAAGCCAGAATTTGTAGCTCGTTGGTTGTTGTCAGCGACGGCTAGGTGTCAGTTGTGTCCTAAATTAGTTCAGTTCTCTGCCTAAAATGGCCCCGACATCCGCACCATCCGATCCGCGCTGCGAGCGCTGCGATTCGCCCCTCGAGCGTCAGAGTGGTGCGGCTCTCGCTGGTATTTGCCCGGCCTGCCTCGCTGAGGCTGCCTTGCTCGGCATTCGGGATGGGGGTAGTGAGGAGACTCAGATTCTAGGGACTACCCCTCCGGTCGATTTACCCCAAGAGACTCTCGGTCGTGGCTCCGTCCTCGGCCCCTACAAGTTGAGCAAGCTGCTGGGTTCTGGTGGTTTCGGAGAAGTTTGGCAAGCCAGCCAATCCACACCGATCAAACGCCAAGTCGCGATCAAAGTGCTGCGTGCCGATGCGGCGGCCTCTGAAGAAGTGCGTGCGAGATTTCGGCTAGAACTCGAGACCTTGGCTCGGCTAGACCATCCAAATATCGCCAAAGTTTACGATGCGGGAACGACCAGCGGCGACCGCGCCTACATCGTGATGGAACTCGTTCGCGGGCTGCCGATCACCGAATTCTTCGACCAGAACAGCATCGCCTTGGCAGATCGCCTTCAGATCTTCGCGACGGTTTGTCGCGCCGTTCAACACGCACACCGTCGGGGAGTCGTGCACCGTGATATCAAGCCGTCAAACATCTTGATCTCCCAGAGCCCGAATCAAGATCCGACCCCACTGGTGATCGATTTCGGAATCGCTAAATCGATTGCAGAGGATTCCGCCGCAGAGTCGCTAATCACTCTAGAGGGCCACATTGTCGGGACTCCGCAATACATGAGCCCCGAGCAAGCGGAAGGAGTTCGGCACGCCATCGATACCCGCACCGACGTCTATTCGTTGGGCGCCGTTCTCTACGAAATCTTGGTCGGCGACACCCCCATCGATCGCGAGTCATTACGCGAAGCTGGTGTCGTCGCGATGCTCGAAATGATTCGAACTCGGAATCCGTTACGGCCTTCCTCCAAGGTCACGACGCTGGGTGGCGGAGGCGATCAGAGCCAAGCCGCAGCACATCGTGGCCTTCAACGCTCAGACCAACTGATCCGCGCGCTCACAGGAGAGCTCGATTGGATCACTCTTCGCGCCCTCGAAAAAGAACCCAGCCGCCGCTACCAATCTCCAGATGACTTAGCCGATGACATCGAGCGTCACCTTCGCGACGAGCCGGTTCGCGCGATCCCGCCATCAAGAAGCTACCAATTACGCAAATTTGTCCGCCGGCACCTCCTCGGGGTCTCTCTAGCAGCCTGTTTGCTGCTCAGTCTGGTCGCCGGATTGTTGACTGCGATCTGGTTAGGCCAGCGAGCGAACGCGGCGAAACAACAGACCGAAATCGCCCTCGGCGAGACCAAAGTCGCTCTGCGCACCGCGCGAGAAGAAGCCGGCCGAACACTCCTCGAACAGGCAGAACGATCCCTCGAATCCGGAAATTTTCTCACGGCGGCAACGAAGGCGGCACAGGCTGTCGGCTTCGATGGTTTCGGGCGAGACCTCGCGGCCGCCCCTCCCGATCGACTTCTGCCCGAGGGCTCGTCCGAATCCGAGCGGGCCAAAGCGATTGGTCGAGGTGCACTGATGATGGCGCCGATTCCGGAATGGATCGAGCCAGTCGACGAGCAACACCCGAGCCCGATTGTAGATATCGAAGTTGCTTCTGATCGGGAAGCCATCCTCACCATTTCTAAAAACGATGCGGTGCTTTGGACTGGTAGCGAGATGATCCACGCTTGGCGATTTTCGATGCCCTCTGGCCACTTCGGATTGACGGCCGGGGCACTTTCGGCGGAGCGGGTCGCTTTGGTCAGCCGGTCGGGAGAAATCCTCCTGCTCGACTCAGCCGATGGAAAAGAACTGGCTAGGATTCAGGCCAACCAAGGTGAGCTCGCAGGCTGCTGCTGGATCGCCCCGAAGTTGGGAGCGTCGACAACTCCGGTGCTCACGACTCTCGGCCAGGACGGAAGTCTGGCATTCTGGGATTCGGGGAGTCTCATCAACCGAACCAAACGCGAACCGGAGAGCCGTGTTTCGCTCAAAGACGGAATCCCCGGAACGGCTCTTGCGGCCACGTCTGTCGGTCGGCGACTGGTCTGCGGATTTGGCGATGGCAGTGGTCTGATTGTGACGCCGAGTGTTGGCGAGTCGGGACGACTCATCCTTTCGACAACCGATTTCAAAAGCGGAACAACTGACATCGTTGGTGCGGCAATCGGTATCGATGGAAAACGGTTTGCGGTCATCACCCGGGAAGCCGGAAGCCTCTGGCAACTCACTCCGGATCCGGAATCTCCAACTGGAATTGCTGCCACCGAAACCGGACAGCTTGGTAGATTGCGTCGCGGACAGAACACTTCGGTGGCCCTTTCTCCCGACAGTTCGGTCGTGCTTGTTGGAAGCTTGGATGGATCGGTTCGGGCGCTGCCATTTGACACCGCCAAGACCATCTGGACATCAGAGAGAACCGGCCCCGGCAATATCGCAGGAGCCGTCGCCTTTGCCCGAAACGGCAATATGGCCATCGTCAGCTCAGGCGGTGCGACGATACGAACCGACCCAAAAACAGGCGCCCGACCTGACAAGCACTTAACGCTCCGCGAAATCCAACGCGTTCCCGGCAACGACTACGCAATCGCACTCGGCCCCGACAACAAACTTTACCGAACCGACGCGATCACCGGCCAAGTCTTCGGGGATCCGATCGATTTTGAGCTGCCAGTGCGATCGTTTGCCGTGTCGCCGCTGGGCAACTTCGTGGCGATCTGTTCGTCGAGCGGTGGCTGCTGGGTTGGTCGAATCGATGAACAAAATCATTTCGCTGAAACCCATCGCTTTGATCAGCAACCGATCACAGACCAACCCAAACTCAGCCCCATTCGCAGGGTCGCCTGGGCTGATGATGAACAGACGCTGGCGATTCTCAACTCCGAGCGCCTGCGCATCTGGAAGCTGTCGGGAGCCAATGCGGGCATCAATGACTTTGCAATCCCCGCCCCTCAAACCAACCTCACTGATGTCGAGTTCGGCCAAGGCAGCAGGGCCCTCATTCTGGGCGCTGACCACTCAAAGATCATTTACCACTGGCCGTCGATTGATGAGCCAGAACGCGTTGAACGGATCACCCATGACGGCAAACAGATGACATCATTTGCCATGTCTCCCGATGGCCGCGACCTCTACTACGGACTTCCAGAAGGGATCGTCAGGCGACGGCTGGGATCGGAAGGGAGAATCCTCGGAACCGCTTCTGGTGCTCTAACGCCGGGAGCGATGAAGCTTAGGGTTTCTGCCGATGGCGCCACGGTTTGTGCAGGCTCTCTATCCAGTCGGCTGATTGTCATCAACACCGCCAACATGGCGCGGCGGATCGGTTTCAATGGCTCACAGATGAAAACCCGCTGGATCGTGCCCGACGGCAGACGGTTCTCGGGACAGATGAGTCTAGGCCACCGGATAACGTATAGTCGTCCGCCACTGCTGCGGACTCGCCGTATCGGGCTCGGGCTGGAAGAAATCCACACCATCGACGTGGCTCCAAACGGCAAACACCTAGCCGTCGCGGAGGTAAAGAAGTCAGATGTCTTCCTGCTCGATTCGGTTTCGGGTTGTCCCGTTACGAAGATTGCCACTGCACTGGAAGAAATCCGCGACGTCGCCTTCTCAACCGACGGAACCTTGCTCGCGGCCGGAGGCGGCAACGGGTTGGGCGTCTGGGAAGTCGGCACCGGTCGCAAAGTCGCTTCGCTGGAATTTGAGGCTAACAGCCCACCAGAAAGCACCGTCGGATCGATTGCCTTTTTACCGCGAAGCGATGGCGAACGACGGCTCTTGCTGACTCGAGTGCAAAACGACGGTCGAAGATTTTCGACGACGCTGGGAGTCACCCAATTTGTCCCCTTAGCTGACCAAGTCGTCGAATTGACCCCCACCTGGGATCCCGTCGAAGGGCTGGAGGCGGGGATGATCCGCAACATGACGACATCCCCCAAAAATACTCATCGCGTGGCGCTGGGATTTCAGGGCGGTTTCACGGTCATTGTGAACTCGAAAACACTCGAGATCGAACACCGACTCCACGGGCATTCGAGCTACCAAACCGGAACTGCATGGAGCCCCAGCGGTTCACGAATCGCGACCACTCATTTGAAGCGGACGATCATCTGGGACGCTGCAACTGGTGACCGGATTAGCACCGCCGATCAACTGCACGGACAGCCAGTGACCTTCGGAGCCGATGGCGATCTGGTGCTTGTTCACGATCGCGGGGCGCTGACGACTTGGGATCTCAAATCGAACACTTCCGGGATCACAATTCCGATCGGCCTTCAGACGGTGAGTGGTCTGTGCAGCAACCCGGACGGAACCAAACTTTGGGCGTCTTCATTTCAGGACGGCCTCATCGAAATTCCACTTCCAAATCGCCAGGACATGGAAACCGACCTTCTCTCTCTCACCCATCCCGGTGGCCCGCTTCGGGTGATTGACGGCACTCCTCAAACCTTTCCCTACTCCAACGAGCTCGGCCAATCAGGAGGCTATTCCAAACCGAACAGTCGAACTAATGAAAACCCTAATCAGATTCAAATCGATCGCATTTTCGAGTCTCTCGATTCCCACGATTGGCGTGATGCAATTGCCCGATTCGATCGCCTAGCTCGCTCGAATCCAAACGCAGCCAAGGACGTAGGAGTCCCACTAATTACCGCGATCGTCGCCACTGGGAAGTCGGAAAAGAAGCGTGGGATTGCCCGAGGAGATTGGCTCATCAACCACGCCGACGCCTTGATCGAAAACCACACTGAGGTGATTGCCGCAGAGCACCCGGAACTGAAGCGGGTTCTGGAATACCAGCCGTAGGGGGAAGCTTGCGACGAGCCTTTGATCCGGACTTTCATCCTCCCTTGTCAGCACCGAATCTTTCTGAGATTATCACGGCAACTCTATGGCGACACAAGATCTGGCCGATGGCGAGACCGCAGAGATGCAGGGCTCAGGCGCGAAACCATACATTCTGAAGAATGTCGGTGAAGTGTATTCGTGTAGCTGTCCGGCTTGGCGAAATCAGTCGAATCCGATTGAAGCGAGGACTTGCAAACACCTCCGGAAATTCCGCGGAGAGGAAGCTGAAAAACAGCGTCTTGGAGGAGCGCTGCCGACACCAGCACGCCGGTCTTCTGGGGGCGCAAAAAAGGAAGGTGCGCCACCGATTCTGTTGGCCCAATCTTGGGACAACGCTTCCGATCTAAAGGGTTGGTGGATCAGTGAAAAACTCGATGGCGTCCGAGCTTATTGGGACGGGGAACGTTTTCTCTCCCGGCTCGGCAATGAATATCACGCTCCGGATTGGTTCGTCGAATCACTCCCCAACACTCCGCTCGATGGCGAACTCTGGATCGATCGGCAGGCATTTCATCGCACAGTCAGTATCGTTCGCCGACAAGATCGAAGCGATCACTGGAAAGAAGTCAGTTACATTGTTTTCGATGCACCCGCCCATCCCGGCACCTTCGAGGCCCGCCAGAAAGAACTGCAGAAAATCACCAAGGCGACCGGTGTTGACCATGTTCAGTGTCTGGATCAATCCGTCTGCAAGGGCATCGAACAGATGCAAAAGGAACTCGCCCGGGTCGAGAAACTTGGCGGCGAAGGATTGATGCTCAGGCAACCAGAGTCGGAATACCATGTGGGCAGGTCTTGGACTCTTCTAAAGGTCAAAACCTTCCACGACTCCGAAGCGATTGTCGTCGGACATCAACCTGGAAAAGGAAAGCACAAAGGTCGCCTAGGAGCTCTGGAGGTCGAACTCCCTGACGGGACAGCCTTCTCCGTCGGAACCGGACTCGCTGATCGCGAACGCGAAAACCCTCCAGAGATCGGAACCGTGATTGCGTTCCGCTTTCAGGAACTCTCCAACACTGGCGTCCCCCGTTTCCCCTCGTATCTCCGCCCCGTCACCGGGCCTGAAGCCCAAGCGATTCTGAAATCTGCCAAGACGAAACCAAGCCCTAAAAAGGCGGCCAAACCCGTCGAAAAATCAACGCCCGCGACATCCGGAACCAAACGCTACTTTGAACTGGTTGATGAGAAATCGAGCAAGTTCTGGGAGGTCAGCTTGTCGGGCAGCGAAGTCACCGTCCGTTACGGTCGCATCGACACCGACGGCCAAGGTAAACCGAAAGATCTGGCAACCGAGGACAAGGCGGCCGCTCACATGGAGAAGTTGATCGCTCAGAAGACCTCGAAAGGATACGTCGAAGTCGAGTCGTAGCCGCTCGCGGGCGAATCGCAGGGTAGGCTGAGACCTTCCGGCGCTCGCCGGGTCGTGCGTGGGGCAAAGGTAGGAGGAAGCTCGCGACCGATGAACTCGCACGATCGGGCAAGCGTGCTTTCATCTCCAGCGAAAGCGGCCGCGTCGACGGGCGTTTCGCTAAAGCTCACTTCGGGAGGCCGGGACGTCTGACCCTACCTTTGCTACCCAGAGAAACTCCCGATAGAATTCGGCTCGCCAACAGGTTTCTATTCCCATGAGGATCGATCTTGTTGCTGCCTGCAAAAAAGCGGCCACACCCACCCTTCTGATTGCCGCTGGCCTCAGCCTCGCTGTCGAAGCGAAGGCTGCCGAGCCCGAAGCACCTCGACCGAACTTTTTGTATCTCTATGTCGATGACATGGGATGGGGTTCGATTGGGCCGAATGGTCAGGCCGAGCGCCGCGCGAAGGGGTTACCTTCGGTTCGCACACCCAATCTCGATCGCCTGGCGGCTGAGGGCGTGAACTTCACGCGCGGGTATGGGTGCCATGTCTGCTCCCCCGCCCGCTCGTCTCAGCAAACCGGTTTTCACCAAGGCCACACCTTTGCCGACCGCAATGATCCCGACAACGCTAAGAAAGCAATTCGTACACGCCGAAGCCAATAACATTGCCAACGCCAAGCCCGATCTCGTTAAAGAACTCGCCAACCTCATCATCGGGGAACGCGTCACCGAACCGGCAGGATTTGCCAATACCTATCACCACTGGACAGGGAAAGACGGCTCGATAACTTCGGAGGCCGACAACTGGTCTGACTACACGTATGGCAACGCAGGGATCGACTACATGAGCGAAACTGGGGCTCCCGAAGGCTCTTGGATAGCCTCAATGACCAATAATTCCGGCAAAGCATCTGTCGCCAAAGTCGATACCGACCTGAACGTGCTGGGCCTACAGATTGGTGGCGGGAAGTCGCCCCAGAAGCTCCTCGTCGGAAACAATCAGTCCGTCTCTGGACGCAACGAAATTCGAGTCACGGCGAATGAACTCGCACTTAACGGCGGCACGGCTCACTCACTGCGCAGAATCGAAATCCATCAAGGGGGCACACTGAGTGGACACGGAAAACTGCGCGGGAATCTCTACTCTATAGGAACACTCTCGATCACGACCAACGGGCTAAATGTGTCAGGCCATGCTAACCTTGGTGGCATTCTGAAACTCTCGGGAGCAGGCACCAAGAACGCAGAAGCCCCGATCATTGAAGCGCACCAGGTTGTCGGACGTTTTGACAATCCAGACAACATTGTGACCCACCAATCAGGAGCCCAGTTCACAATTCAATACGGTGCGAACAGTGTTAGTTTACGACCTCACTGAGCGCTAAAATTATTGAAGATGAAGTCCTCACAAATCACCACCGCCACAACACTGCCCAAGAAAACTAGAACGATCACCGTGACGATCGCGGGTAGAATTGTCCAGCGGCGAGGAGGCAGCGGCCGAGGGTAGTCAGGTTGAACACCCAAAGACTCGACCCGGTCGTAAAGGTTCGGGTGCGTCGACCGGTTGTTATCTTTAAATAACACCGCAGGCGACAAATTGACTCGGTGCAGATTCTCGAGTGCCTGAGCAAAGGTGAGTGTCGCATCGTTCTCGTCGTGCTCCGATGATTCCGCTCTTGCTCCCCACCGATCCGCTTCGTCTTCCATCAGGCGAGAGAAGTTGTTGTGGAGTCGAGACAGGATGAACACAATTGCGATCGCTAGCAGCAGGGCGAATGGCACCGCATCTTGAATCGGACGCAGAAGCAGAAGTGGAGAGTAGACCAGAAAAGCGAGTCGGCGAATCCGAAGCGACCTTGGGCTTTCTGCCAAGTGACCGAATTCGTGACGAGCAATCGCTACGACCTGATCTGTTGGAAGATGATCAACAATCGCGGAGGTGAACGCAACGGCACCGTGAGTCGGCAACGCGAACGCATTAGCATGGTTACTACGAACCACCCAAACCGACGGCTTGGGAAGATCCAGTTCTGCGGCCAGTTGTTCCATCTGCTTAGTGAGTTCAGGAGGGGCCGGTTTCGAGAGCCCTAGGATCCGAGTCAGCCAGGCCATCCCGGCGCGATCGATCCATCCGATTCCAATCAGACAAGCCAGAGCAATTCCCCATGCCAGAGGGCTCCCATCGCTCGGTATCGCTAGCATACAGACAATCGAAAGAACAAGGCTGGCGCGAATGGCAATCCCGATCCAACCACCCGAACACACACCGCCAACGTACTTTCGGCTCACTTTTATAGAGGTTCTGAACCAGCCAGCAAAGTAGGTCGCGACTCCCAAAACCACCGCCCAAACCGGCATTTCACCACTCAAGTTGGCTGGAGTCCAGAGCGTCAGTGTCAGGCCCCAAAGGAATAACCCCATCACAACGAGCGATGAGATGGAACTGATCTCTATGGCGATCCGCGCCCGCTCCGTCCAATGCAGAAATCCCCAAATCGGCGGAGTCTGGTTTTTTGATTCAGGTTTGGGCAACCCGATTTTAAGCCAGAGCAAAGCGACCCTGCACGAGATCCAACCTCCTAGCCAAGAGGCCAGCGCGACATAGCTAGCGAAAACGACTAGGGCAACAACCATAGGAATCCTTCGGGGGATTCTTGAGGCGATCAACAGGCTTTAAGACCATTCGCGACTCGCACTTCGTCCCCAGTTAGCCCATCATACGCCGAAGCTTATATCTGCTACTCCCGCGCCTCCGCACAACAATCGCCTCGTCCCAATTCTCGTAGCGCTCTTATCGGTTTGTGCTTTTGCGAAATTTTTACTTTCTATACCAGTTCGTTCCGAAGATAGAAAAGATCTTTACCGACATGCTAGGATCCACGCACCAACTCCCGGTTTTAACCACAAAGGTAATCAACGTTTCTCGGCTTCCCTTCGCCCCTGTTCTGGCAGCACTTGCTCCGATAGCAGTTCTCATTCTGGTCCAAATGAAGCGGCAACGCAGGCTGTTTCAGAATCTCGCCATCGGCTGGATCATCCTCAATGTCTTGGCGCTAGTGCTCGGTGGGTTCGGCCTTCCCGTAGCACGCGCCGAGATCATCTACCTATAGCTCACTGAACTTATGTTGTTTCTCCACCAGCTTCGCGGCGAACTGCGAAAAATGTTCGCACGAAAACGCACCTATATCGGATTCGGCGCGTTCATCGTGCTCGAGATCGTATTGCTCATCTTTCTCCACCTTAAGGGCCCGATGTCTTTCTGGCAGAAGATGATCGAGCAGCAGGGGCAGATGTTTGAGTATTACTTCTCTGCGACCACCATCGCCTATCTCATTCTCAGTCTCTCAACACTTCTACTTGGGGGCATCTACATCGCTCTAGTCGCTGGTGATATCGTGGCAAAGGAGGCTGAGGATGGAGTACTTCGGATGGTCTTATCGCGACCAATCAGTCGATTTCGGCTGCTCCTCCTGAAGTTTTCCTCGTGCATGATCTACAACGTTCTCTTCGTCGTTTTCATGGGAGTCAGCTGCTGGGTTCTTGGCGTCGCAGTGCGTGGTTTTGATGGTGGATTTTTCGCCTTTGCCCCCGAACAGGGCGTTGTGAACTTTTTTCCGTCGGGTCAGGGGATCGCCCGTTACGCACTAGCCGTAGGAATGCTGGCACTGTGCTTGGGAACAGCCTCAGCCATCGGCTTCTTCTTCTCCTGCATGCCGATCAAACCCGCAGCCGCAACCATCCTGACACTATCCTATATCTTCATCGACATGATCCTGGTGAAAGGACAATTCATGAAGGACTACGAGCATTTTCTCGTCACCAACTACATGGAAAGCTGGGTTCGTACCTGTCTCGATCCGATTCCATGGTTCCGGCTCCTCAGGGATCTCATCGTCCTCGGAGGAGTCAATATTACCCTGTTTGTCCTGGGCTGGATGATCTTCCAATCCCGAGACTTCAAAACCTAGGAAATTGATCGGATTTCCGGAAACCTTCGCTGCCAGATTGACACAAAATCGAGCACCGATTTCGTCTAGTAGCGCGAGAAATCGAAGACTGAGTTTCTTTTTAAAAAATCCCATAACCACCGAACACGGCAACGAAAAACCTAGTTGCCGAGCCTTTGGTTCTCTATTAAGTCGGCCCTCTGTCATGATTCGGACTGCCCTCACCCACGCCGCCCTCTTTCTTGTTCTCGTCCTGCCAATTGGCAGCGTCGCTGAAGCACAGGAAGAAAAACCGAAGACTGAACTCAAGCGCGTTGGGTTAAAGAATCCTTTCGGCTTCCTCCGAAAAAAGTCCAACGACGAGGAAAAGAGTGCTCCCAATCGCGCCAAGCCAGCTGTCAATCGTGCCAGTCCAGCTGATTCTAAAGACAAGGAACGAGGCTTGATCGGGTGGATGAAGAAAGACAAATCGGCAGACAAGGCAACGCCAGAGAAGGTGACACCAGCTCCAGCACCGAAACCTACCAAGGTCGACGATACAAAAACAGAAGGATCCGGATTGGGAGGTTGGCTCGCCAATCGCCGTGAAGCTTCAGCGGCTAAGAAAATCGAAAAGGAAAAGGCTCGCGCAATTGCCGACGCCGAAGCAAAAAAGCAGAAAGCAATCGCCACTGCAGCTAAGGAGAAGGCCGCAGCAGATAAAGCCTCTGCGCCTAAAGATAAGAAGCTCGCGCTACCTAAGTTGTCACTCCCATTTAAGCGGTCGAGTAACACAGAAAAATCCGAAAATGGCAGTGTCTTTACTGTCGCTCATAAAACTCCGCTCTATCAAGGTGATCCCGGCCTGCCACCATTCAGCATGAGCTACAAACATGGAGTTCAAGCTTCAGAAATCGTTTTTGTGACTGGGCCGACCAACAAACCGTTCACCAAAATCAAACGACTTCACAATGGCGAATCAGGCTACGTCAACAGCGTCGCTCTGAAACGGGCAACCCAAAGCCAGTACTTAGCTTACCGAGCCAAAGTCGACGATGGCTATCGCCCATCCAGTCACTTTCAAGGCGGTGAGTCGCTTGTGGCCAGCCGTTCCGGAAGCTCGACAAGCTCTAGTGCCCGTCGCCGCACCCCGGGCGCCAGCAGCGCACTCTTTAATCCGATCGCACCTCCTGAGAGCTATGACGAACCAGCTCTCCCTTCATCCGATGAAGCAGGAGTAGGCGCCGGCACCGAAAACCGCCGGCCATTGAGTTCGATTTTGTTCGGAGGCCAGTAGGTGTGCTGCAAGACGGTGTAGGCGTCTTTGCGACGCGGTCAATGACTTGGTTCGTGCGATTCGCTTCGATCTGCACCCCTGCCTCAACATTGCAGGTGACGGTGGGATGGAACCCTGTAGCGATCCTCTGTCGCAGCGTCGCATCAGGAAGGAGATCGCCGATAATCTGCTCGATGGTGAATTGATCGAACGGCATATTCTCGTTCATGGCCTCGATCACCCAATCCCGAAATTCCCACGAGTCGCGGAGCTGATCGGCTTGAAACCCATTGGAACCCGCATACCGCGCCAGATCTAACCAAGTCCGCGTCCATCGCTCGCCGAACCGTGGCGATGCCAACAGCCCATCCACCATTGCCTCATACGCGCCGTCGGGATCGCTGGCATAAGCCTCCTCGAGAGCATTCACGTCTTCGGGTTGAGGAGGGAGGCCGATGAGGTCGAGGGACAATCGCCTCGCCAACACTCTACAGGATGCTCCCCAGCCGAAACTTCCGACTTCTCCAGCTTCACCCAGGCCCAGTGCTCTTCGTATTCCCCGCCTTGCTCAATCGTAAGCGGCGTATACGCCACCCATTGACGGTCAGACCGCTATGGAGCGAGTGTCGTGTGGGGAGGTGGTCTTTTGCATCGGCGTTGGCTGGGCAGCGATGCGTGGGCCGTGGGTGGCCAGGGCCTCGATCGTCTCGATGAGGTAGGCGCGGACATCCAGGCCATACCGCTCGGCGTTCTCCACGAGGGTGTATCCAGCGGCGTAGAGATGGCCGACTTCGGCAGAGCCGATAAACAGGCTGTTCTTGGCACCGAGCTTGAGCGGGCGAATGTCGTTCTCGACGAGGTTGTTGTCGAGCTCGACACGCCCGTCGGTGACAGAGGCCCGCAGGTCCGGCCACCGGGAGAGGGCGTAGGACAAGGTGCGCCCCATCGGCGATTTCGGACGGTGCCGGGGGAGGAGGACACGGAGGATTTTCTCCAGCCGTGCGAGGATCGGCACGGCGCGGCGGGCTCGGGCTGCCCCCCTCAACGCAGGGCCGGCACGGGCGGAGCGCAGCTCCCGCTCCAGGCCGTAGAGATGGCCAATGTGATGGATGACGAGGGCGGCCTCTCGTGCTGCCCTCGTCCCCTTCTCGTCGAGGGCGGCTTCGAACCTGCGCCGTATGTGCGCCATGCAGGAGGCGAGTTCGACCTCGTCTGGGCGGGCGTCCCGGTAGGAGAGGTAGACCTGATAGGCGTCGATCCCGAGCGTCCCGCGATAGTTTTCGCAGATCGTCGCGATCAGCGCCGCCTTGGAGCGGGAGGGGTTCCACCGGAAGCAGCCGAGGCTTTTGCGGGGGACGTGCATCGCCCATATAAAACCGAGCCTTGCCCTGCTGTGGCCGGGCTCAAGATAGGGATGCGGGCTCTCGTCGATCTGGAGGTAGGTGTGGGCCAATACCGCGGCGTGGATGGCATCGGCGACGGGCGAGAGCAGTTCCTGCGTGCGCAACATCCAGCGGTCGAGTATGTTGGGGGGGATGTCGACCCCGTTCCTGGCGAAGTCCTCGGCCTGCCGGTAGAGCGGCAGGTGCTCGAGGAACCGGGCGATGATGAGCTGGGCTGCGAGGCCTGCTGTCGGCAACCCGCCGACCAGTGGCGAGGCCGGTGCAGGGGCCACCACTGGCGGGGCCTCACGGGTTCCCCTGCGGCGGAACTTCCGAGCGGATGGAGTGCAGACGGACGCACCGGGCGGGCACGTAATCGAGCTGCTCGGTCACGTCCTCGCCGA
>ENA-ORXR01001680-ORXR01001680.1-marine-metagenome-genome-assembly--contig:-NODE-1680-length-22759-cov-22.411913_pt1 | contig 22759 bp, 6 predicted proteins | sample MGYA00237866_ERZ511479 | MGnify/ENA metagenome assembly ERZ511479 | reverse complement strand
GTTACGATTACATGGTCGAACATGCCAAAGCTCTTGAAAGCTGTGGTATTGCCTTCGACGGTGTGAGCAACGAAGCGGTGATTTCCGGCGCGGCTGTCTTGGGTGATTATGACGCAATTGATTGGTTTACAGGCGAAGAATCGACAGTGGATAATTCATTTGACGCAACAGAACGTACACTAATTCAAAATTATCTGGATGGAAAAGGCTGCCTTATCGTATCGGGCGCGGAGATGGGTTGGGATGTCGGACGCTCCACTTCTCCTAATGCAGATTTGAATTTTTATAATAACTATTTAAAAGCCACTTATGTAGGCGATGATGCGGGTACGTATAGCGTGTCGGGTCTTGCGGGAGGTATTTTTGCAGGTACAAGCGGTGGTTTTGATGATAATACGAATTGTTATTTTGATGCAGAATTTCCTGATAGACTCGGCGCAACGGGTGGCTCTACTGTCGAATTAAATTACGTAGGCGGTACAGGCGGTGGCGCAGCAGTCGCTTACAAAGGGGCGGATTTTGCAGTCGTACATTTTGGCTTCCCACTCGAAACGGCTGACGCTGCGATGCGTGATGCGCTCATGTGTCAGGCAGTCGATTATCTTTCTACCGAACATGAGGCTTGCGCGACGGTGGATTTGGAGATTAATTTTGATGCTTCACCACAACAAACGAGTTGGGAAATACTGGATGCGAATGGAAATGTAGTGGCTTCGGGCGGTACGTATGCAGGTGAGCCGGGCGGTTCTATGCTTGTAGAGTCCGTGTGTTTACCGGATGGATGTTATGATTTAGTAGTCAATGATTCGGCAAATGATGGGATGTGTCCGCGCCGTACATCTACTGTTTTGACGGGTATCAATATTGCTACATTGGGTCTTGGTGGTGTATTCAACGGTATTCCGCGTGTAGCGAGTAGTTGTGGTAATTATACTTTGACCGACCCAAATGGTGCAGTCATGGCATCAGGCGGTGGCAGATTTGGCACTTCCGAAACGAATGGCTTTTGCTTATCAGGTGGTACTTCTGAGTTCATTTTTCAACCGGACTATTCTAATTTAAATGCGCTAAATAAAGCTCAAATGCGTGTGATACCAAATTTGGTGGATGACCAAGCGACCTTGTATTATTCATTAGAAACGAATCAAGATATTCACATTCAATTAGTGGATATTACGGGGAAAATTGTACAACAATACAATCGTAATTTTGATGATGTAAATGAAATTCGATTGAATGTAAATGATTTACAGTCAGGATTTTATTTCGTTCAATTAATGAGTGGAGATATTATGTTGACTGAAAAATTTGTGAAACGGTAACGTAGCGTACCCGTAGCGTAATGCCTCCGGCTTGCGCCGCGTACAGGCGATATTTTTTTGATGAGATAAGGTAATTAGACTTTGGACAGAATGGGAACTGGGGAACTGGGGAACTGGGGAACTGGGGAACTGGGGAACTGGGGAACTGGGGAACTGGGAAATTAGGCTCAAATTCATAACCTATTCATTATCAGTTGTTTTAATTTTATTAATATAAAAAAATATGTAAATAATTATTTTTTATAAAAAATTAAAAACGAAAGGTTTACCTAATTTCCCAATTCCCTAATTCCCTCTGTCCAAAGTCTAAATTTGAACGTTCCTTAATTACAAATTACAACAGAAAAATGGTGTTGATTTTTCCTAAAAAAACTTAAAAAAAGGTATCTGAAAGATTTTTTTCGTAAAAAATTACCATTTACAACAACAAAAAAAACCGAAAGCCACTAATGCGACTTCCGGTTTTCACTTTCGTATTTAAATTTAATTGGCAGCAAAATCATCCAAATGGATTCACTGATACCAAATTAACTAATCCCTAAACTATGGTGCCAATTTGGTGAATGGCTTCACTTTCGTCGTACCGAGATAGTCGATAGTTCTGACGTAGTACATGCCACCCGGCAAATCATACACTTCCAAGTCAATCGTATTCATCCCTTCAAATACTTGTTGCTCAATGCTGCGTAGAGCTTGTCCGTTTACGCTGAATATTTCAACTTGGATTTGCTCATCTTCATCGGCTATGTATTCGAGGGTGAGGCGTCCCATTGTCGGTACAGGATAGAGTTTGATGTCATGTCCTAATTCCGATTCTTCGACCATAAGGCTATTCACGCTTGGCGTACCGCCTTGATTGATAAGCATTGGGTCACAATCCAAAGCACCACCTACATCGTAGTTGATACGTCCGAATCTGACGCTGTACTCTGTTGCACCTGCGTTTTGGTCATCAGTATCGCGGAACTCTACCGTCCAATTCGCAAGGCTGCCTGTAGTGGAAGCACTTGGGATGGAGATAGTTGTATTATACAATTGCCCCGGGAATGGATTTGCACCCGAACCGTTGCAGGTCGTAAATGGTGCGCCTGTATAGACCACATTGCCCGCAGGGTCAGTTACGCGAATTTCAATATCGCTTTCACAAGAAGCATTCTCTACTCGGAAGAAGAGTAGCAAGTCAATATTCGATAATGCTGCATTAGCCGGAGTAGCCGGGTCTGTAAATAGGTAAACACCATTATCAGCAAAACTCTCTGTATCTGTACCACCTATCAAGAGGTCACTATCACTTATCAATTCAACCGCATCCGAAGCGATAAAGCCCGGATTCACGGTGATGCTTTGCGTACAAGTTGCGGTATTGCCACCTGCGTCTGTTACTGTCCAAGTCACAGTCGTTATACCTGCCTCATAAGTGGCAGAAGCATTGGCTGTACCTGTGTAATCATTGGTAATAGTTGCCGATGTACAATCGATAAAGTCCGCCCCAAATTGAGGAATAGGAACAGAAACCGCAGCTTCACATTCACCATCAGGTGCATCAGCAGTAATATCTGCCGGACAGTTGACAATCACAGGATCGGCACATCCGCCCATACTTGGAGTCGTCACCGTAGCATCATAAATCAAACGTCCAAATCTGACAGAGTATTCATTCACACCTGCGTTTTGGTCGTTGGTATCTCTAAATTCTACTTCCCAGTCATCCAAATTACCTGTGGTCATTGTCGTACCTCCCGGTAATGAAATGGTATTTTGGTAAAGGTCTCCCGCAGGATGTGTACCCGAACCATTACAAGTCGTAAACATCGGACCGGTAAATACCACATTACCTGCAGGGTCGGTGACTCTGATTTCAATTTCATTTTCGCAAGAAGCTCCTTCTACACGGAAAAATAATTGAAGCGTAATATTGGATAATACTGCATTCGTAGGTGTACCCGGATCGTTGAAGGTGTAAGTCGTGTTGCTGCTGAAACTTTCCATATCATTGAATCCGATAAAGGCATCAGCGTCATCAATCAAGGTAATCGTTTCAGTCGTTGTTTCACCTGTGCTTCCTGTACATTCTTCAACACATACATCGAAACTACATGTTGTATTAGTTCCTACAATGGTGTAAGTTACAGTCGTACAACCCACAGGGAATTCCTCGCCCGGATTGTGTGTGCTGCTCAACGTACCGCCCGTAATCGCCGGACCTGTCCATGAAGCAATTGCGCCACAGTTGCCCGGTGTAGTGGTCAATGCGATGTCGTTCGGACAAGATGTAAACTCGCCTTCTTCCTCATCATCACAAGCATTTTCGAGTACGGTAATGCTTTGTTCGCATGTAACGATATTGCCATCCGTATCAAGAACCGTCCAAGTCAATACCGTAGTACCCGCCGGATAAATCGCCGAAGCATTGGAAGTGCCTGTGAAGTCGTTGGTCATGGTCGCACCTGCACAATCGAGGTAATCGACACCAAATACCGGAACAGGAACAGTAATATTTGCTTCGCAATTTTCATTCGCATTTACAGTAACATCCGCAGGGCAATTAACAATCGCAGGTACTCCGCAACCTTCGCCTCCCGGAGTCGTCACGGTAGCATCGTAAATCAAACGTCCGAATCTGACGGAGTACTCATTCGCACCTGCATTTTGGTCGTTGGTATCTCTAAATTCTAAGACCCAATTCGCTGTGCTGCCCGTTGTACTACCACCTGAAATCGGAATAGTCGTACTGTACAATTGTCCGGCAGGATGTGTACCCGAACCATTACAAGTCGTAAATAATCCGCCTGTATAGACTACATTCCCCGCAGGGTCGGTCAATTGAATTTCAATATCACTTTCGCAAGAAGCACCTTCTACACGGAAGAATAATTGTAATGTTGCATTGGAAAGTACTGCATTCGCTACCGTACCCGGATCAGTGAAGAGGTACGTTCCATTGCTCGCAAAACTCTCTGCATCTCCCGCACCGATAAATAAGTCACTATCAGAAATCAAGGTAACAGTTTCAGTAGTTGAGCTACCCGGTGTACCCACGCCACTACATTCATCTACACAAACTTCAAAGCTACATGTTGCGGTATTACCTGCATCATCGGCAGCATTATAAGTCACTGTTGTACAGCCAATCGGGAAGCTATCGCCTGAATTATGGCTTCTGCCGGTCATGGTCGCGCCACAGTTGTCTGTGAGTGCTGGTGCTGCCCAAGTAACTGTGGCATCACATTGACCCGGTGCTGTGCTGACGGTGATGTTTGCAGGACAAGTTAATGTCGGTGCTACATCGTCGGTCACGGTAATGGTTTGTTCACAAGTCACAGCATTGCCGTCGGTATCAACGACTGTCCAAGTGACCATCGTAGTACCCATCGGATAGGTACCCGAAGCATCGGCTGTACCTGTGAAATCATTGGTCATGGTTGCACCCGCACAATCAAGGAAGTCCACACCAAATACCGGAACAGGAACGCTTATCGTCGCACCACAATTCGCCGTAGCTGATGTCGTAACATCCGCAGGACAATTCGCAATTAACGGAAGACCGCATCCTTCGCCGCCGCCTATCGTCGTAGTGACTGTTGCATCGTAAATCAAGCGTCCAAATCTGACGGAGTATTCATTGACACCTGCATTTTGGTCGTTGGTATCTCTAAATTCTATGACCCAATTATCCAATGCACCCGTCGTCATTCCTGCACCGCCCGGTAGCGGAATGGTCGTATTGTACAATTGTCCCGGATACGGATTTGCACCCGAACCATTACAAGTCGTAAATAAGGTCGTTGTCGTTACTACATTACCCGCAGGGTCACTCACTCTGATTTCAATATCACTTTCGCAAGAAGCATATTCTACACGGAAGAATAATTGAAGTGTTGCATTTGAAATAACTGCATTAGCAGGTGTACTCGGATCGTTGAAGGTGTAAGCTGTGTTACTGCTGAAACTTTCCATATCATTGAATCCGATGAAGGCATCAGCGTCATCAATCAAGGTAATCGTTTCGGTCGTTGATATAGTCGTTGGCGTACCGCCACCGCTACATTCATCTACACAAACCTCGAAACTACAATCAGCTGTATTCCCTGCATCATCCGTAGCTGTGTAAGTTACAGTCGTACATCCAAGCGGAAATTCCATACCCGGAGCGTGCGAATTGTTCGTAATAGAAGCATTTGCACAAGGACTGATAACCGTTGGTGCGCTCCATGTCACTGCCGCAGTACATTGACCGGGCTGTGTGGTCGCGCTAATATCTGAAGGGCATACCATTGACAATCCGGCTAATTCTTCCACTGTTACGTCGAAGCTGCACGTTGCAGTGTTACCGTTATCGTCAGTTACGGTGTAGGTTACGGTAGTTGTACCCGCAGGGAAAGCAGCACCTGATGTATGGGTGCTTGTCACACTTGCTACGCCACAATTGTCCGATGTATTCGGTGTATTCCACGTAACAATACCATCGCAATTACCTGCAGAAGTCGTTACCGTAATATCCGCAGGACAATTAATAGAAGGTGCAACGTCATCTACTATTGTAATTGTTTGTTGACAAGAAACAGTATTGCCTGCTGCATCTGTTACCGTCCAAGTTACTACAGTAGTACCGGCAGGATAGAAACCCGAACCGCTTGAAGTGCCTGTATAGCTGTTGGTAATTGTCGCATCTGTACAATCTGTGAAATCCACACCAAATACAGGCGCAGGAATCGTGAGCCTTCTACCGCATGAATTGGTTGAAGAAGTCGAAATATCCGCAGGACAATTCACTATCACCGGATCGGCACAGCCACCGGGTATCGGTACAGAAATCGTATAATCGTAAGTAATTCGTCCAAATCTTACGGAGTATTCTACCGCACCTGTGTTTTGGTCGTTCGTATCTCTGAATTGTAAAATCCAATTCGTAGGATTGCCCGTAGTATTAGCATTTGGTATGGAAATATTCGTATTGTACAAATCTCCCGCAGGATGAGTACCCGAACCATTACAAGTGGTAAATGGCGCACCCGTGAACACTACCGCCCCCGTTGGGTCGGTCAGTTGAATTTCAATATCACTTTCGCATGAAGCATTTTCTACACGGAAAAATAATTCAAGATTGATATTGGATAATGTCGCACTTGCAGGAGTTGACGGGTCGATGAATGTATAAACGCCATTCGCCGCAAAACTCTCTTGGTCTGTACCACCTACAAAAACATCTTGGTCAGAAATAAGGGGCGCAACACTTTCCGTAATATCATTGAATCCGGCAGCACATTCTTCTACACAAACATCAAAACTACAGGTAGCCGCACCGCCACCGCCTAATACGGTGTAAGTCACAGTAGTACATCCCACAGGGAATGCATCACCTGAATTGTGTGTGCTGATAATGCTGTTCACTTCTGTACAATTATCAGAAGCATCCGGCTCATTCCATGCTACGATAGCCTCGCAGCTACCCGGAACAGTCGTTACGGTAATATCGTCAGGACAAGCGACTACTAAAGTCGTATTGTCAATCACTGTGATGTTTTGCTCACAGGTCGTTACATTACCGTCGTCGTCTGTTACTGTCCAAGTCACTGTCGTTGTACCTACCGGATAGAAAGCAGAAGCATCGTTGCTGCCATTCATGCTGTTGATAATGGTCGCGCCTGTACAATCGTTGTAATCCACACCAAATTGAGGTACGGGAACTACAACATTTGCACCACACACATTGTCTTGAGCAGAAGCACTTACTGTGATGTCCGCAGGACAATTCAATGTAGGTCCGGCAGTATCTTCTACGCATACATCAAAACTACAATCAACGGTATTATTATTAATATCGCTAACATTATAGGTAACAGTGGTACATCCAATCGGGAAAATGTCACCCGGATTGTGCGTACTTGTCGTGGTCAATGCACCGACACAGTTGCCCGTTGCCGTTGGTACTGTCCAGCTTACTGCTGTTTCGCAATCTGCTGTCGAAACATTAATATCGCTTGGACAGTTAATATCCAATATTGACCCATCTTCTACTGTAACACTGAATATGCAGAGGTCAGAATTGCCATTGGCATCATCAATGGTGTAAACTACTACTGTTGTACCTATTGGAAATTCTTGTCCCGGACTATGTGTAAATCCTGAAATGACAGCCCCCGGACAGTTGTCGGAAGGTGTTGGTATAATCCAATCTACAAATGCTGTACATGAACCCGGGTCAGTGACTATCTGAATATTCGTCGGGCAATCAAAGGTCGGTACTTCGTTGTCTTCAACGCATACTTCAAAGCTGCATGTTTCAATAACCTGAAGTGAGCCAGCGATAGTTTGCGTGACAAAATATTCAACCGTAGTACAACCCAGTGCGAATACATCTCCCGGCTCATGGCTACTTGATAGATTCGTTTCATCACAATTATCAATGTATAATGGCGCATCCCAGAATACGGTAGCCGTACATTCGCCACCATCCGTATCCACTGTCACATCAGCAGGACATTGAAGTAATACAGGATTATTATCAATTACAGTAATGAAGAAACTGCACTGTGCGACTGCACCCGTAGCGTCTTCTATCGTGTAAATAACTTTCGTAGTACCCACGGGGAAGAAATCACCCGGATTGTGAGAGCTGGTAATAATCGTAGCTCCCGGACAGTTATCCTGTGGAATAGGTGCTGTCCAATTAACTACTGCACCACATTCTCCTACATCATTGTTCAAGGTAATATCTGCCGGACAAGCAATTGTCGGATCTTCATCGTCAGTGATTGTAACAGTAAAGCTACAAGTCACGATATTGCCCGAAGCATCTTGAATGGTGTATGTCACCATCGTCGTACCTAATGGGAAGCTATCGCCTGAATCGTGCGTACCACTTACGACCACAACGCCCGGACAATTATCCATTGGCACAGGTACGGGTGGCGTCCATTCTACAATGGCACTACACATGCCCGGTTCGGCAGTCATCATAATATCAGACGGACATTCCACGACTGAAGGTGGTTCGTTGTCTTCGACAGTAACGTTGAAGCTACATAATGCCTGATTTCCTGCACCATCAACTGCGCTGTAAATAACACTCGTAGTACCAAGTGGGAAAGTATCGCCCGGATTGAAATTACTCGTTACCGTAATACCTACTCCAAGGCAATCACCCATAACAGGCTCCGGTGCTGTCCACATGACCACTGCCTCACAAGTACCCGGCATGGTAGATACCGTAATATCTGCGGGACAAGTCAATGGCGGTGCTTCGTCATCATTTACGGTGACTACGAAACTACATATCGTAATTCTACCATTAGCATCCGTAGCTGTGTAAGTAACAGTTGTTGTACCTACACCAAATATATCACCCGGATTATGGCTGCTTGTCAAAGTTACACCTCCCGGACAATTATCCGATACAATAGGAACTGCCCATGAAGCGGTTGCTTCACAAGTACCTTCATCTGCTGATACCTCAATATCTGTCGGGCAAGTCATCGTAGGTGCTTCATCATCTACTACTGTCACGTCGAATGAGCAAGTGGATGAATTACCTGCATCGTCTGTTGCGGTGTAAATTACTGTTGTTGTACCGATTGGGAAGCTCGTACCCGGCTTGTGGGTTACAGCTCGTGTAATATCTGTATCACAATTATCCGTCGGGATAGGCTGTATCCAAGTCAATACGGCTTCGCATTGACCGGGCGCAGTAGTGATGAGAATATCACCCGGACAGAAAATCACAGGTGCTTCATCATCCGTTACAGTTATATCAAATGAGCAGGTTGCTACATTTCCATAAAAATCAGTTACGGTGTATGTTACGGTAGTTGTACCGACAGGGAATGCATCGCCTGAATTGTGCGTGGATGATAAGGAAGCACCGGGGCAGTTGTCTGTAAATGTCGGTATTGTCCATGTAACCACAGCAGTGCATAATCCCGGTTCGGCTGAAATGCCTGTAATATCCGCAGGACATGTGACGGTCGGTAGTTCTTCGTCCGTAACAATTACTACGAATTTACAAACTGCTGTATTACCGGATGGGTCGGTAGCCGTGTAAGTTACAGCCGTAGCACCCACAGGGAAGATTGTACCCGGCGGGAAACTTGTTGTCACAGTTACATCGCAATTATCAGTTGCCACAGGTGGTGCCCATGTAGCGGTAGCTCCGCAAATACCGGGTTCGGTGGTGAGTTGTATATTATTTCCGATACCGTTGATGCAGTTGAATACGGGGGCTTCGTCGTCCGTTACAGTGATATTGAAATCACATGTGGTGACGTTGCCTGCGGCATCTATTACGGTGTAAGTCACAGTAGTTGTACCAACGGGGAAGGCATCGCCGGGCGCGTGGCTTCCTACGATGGTTACACCCGAACAGTTGTCTGCCGGAGTTGGTGCTGTCCACGTTACTTCGGCTTCACATTGACCGAGAGGCGCACTGACCAAAATATCAGTCGGGCAAGTCACCGTCGGTAATTCAGTATCATTTACAATGACATCAATCGCACAAGTTGCTGTATTTCCGGCATCATCGGTAGCGGTGTATGTCACCGTAGTAGTACCGACAGGGAATACATTTGCCGAAGGAATATCATTTGTTACATTTACATTAATACAATTATCAGTAGCAGCAGCAGGTGGGTCAATCACTACAACTGCATCACACTGTCCTGCATCATTAGAAACAACAATTGGAGAAACGGGACAAGTAATTATTGGTGCTTCGCAATCTTCTACCGTAACGATGAATTTGCATCCTGTTACGTTTCCGGCAGCATCTATTAAAGTATAACTAACGGCGGTATTTCCTATCGGAAAAATATCGCCTGAATTGTGTGTCGCAATAATCTGTAATCCGGGACAATCATCCATTGGCATTGGGTCGGGCCAAGTGACGACTGCCTCACATACACCTGCATCCGTGCATATCGTGATGTCCGTAGGACAAACGATAGTTGGCGGATTATCTTCTTCTGTATAAGTGAATGTTTGTTCACAAGTAGAAATATTACCACAAACATCTGTTACGGTAATCGTTCTGATAACCGTCAGGTTGCTGCCCGGACAGTAATCCACAGGTAATGCAGGGTCGTCATGCGTCACCGTAACATCGCCATTACAGTTGTCTGTTGCAGAGGCAGTAATTGCCGCTATATCAACCGGGGGCAGTGGTGTTTCAGGTGCGAGATTGAATGCTCCCGCCGGGCATACGAATGAAGGACCTTCTGTATCTACATCAAAGATAAATTGTTGTGTACAAGCACTTTCGTTGCCACATTTATCCATTGCGGTATAAGTACGTGTTACGATAAATGCTGGCTCTCCGGCAGCATTTACGCCATTGGCATCGATAGCGCAGAAAGTGAATGTGGCAGGATCTACATCGTCCGAACCTTCTATCATGATACTTTCCATCGGAATACAATTATCTTCTGCAATTACTAAGCGTGTATCAATTGCAGGAATGGCATCACCACATTGCAGGTCAACTACATCCAATGGACAAACTGTAATCGTCGGTGCTTCTGTGTCCGGCTCATACATGAATTGTTGTTGGCAAATGGCTTCATTACCACAATTATCAATCGCAGTATAAGTACGAATCACGATAATTGGCGAACCGTCGCAGGAGATAGTGGTAGCCGGGTTGATGTCATCTTGTGCAATGATTAGAATGTCATCATCTGCGGTACAATTATCGGTAGCCGAAATGATGCTGATGTCAACCGGAGGCAGTGGGTCGCCACATTGAAGGATGACAGGTGCAGCATCGGGGCAAACTGTAATCGTAGGCGGTGTGGTGTCCGCTTCGTAGGTAAATGTTTGTGTGCGTACTGTTGTATTTCCACACAAATCAGTCACGGTGTAGGTTCTGGTCACGACACGCGGGTCGCTTTCGCAGAAAGAAGTCGGCATAGGGAAATCATCCGAAATATCGATTATCAAATCTTCTTGTAAAGTACAATCATTTGCGTCTGCATATTCTACCAAAGCCAAACTCTCCGCGAAAGTCGGCAGGTCTTGGTCGCAAGTTAGTATGACATCTTCCGGCACTTTCACTACCGGAGGCAGGTCATCAATGGCATAAGTAAATGTTTGTATGCAATCGGTGAAATTACCACATTCGTCAGTCGCTCTATATGTACGAGTGACTACGCGCGGATTGCCAGGGCATGAGAGTGCCACAGGGTCGTCATCGCCTTCCCATGTGACCGTTACGTTGCCACATTCATCTTCAGCCATTACCAAACTAACATCCGGCAAGGGTACTCTGAATGAGCAAATCAAATCCACTTCACTTGCAGGACAAGTCAAGATTGTAGGTGGCGTATCGTCGAGAATATTGATGGTTTGTGTGTGCATTGTTTCATTGCCACAAACATCAGTCGCTGTCCATGTACGAGTGATGGTTCTACCGCCATTCGCAGGACAAATACTTGCATTATCATCATTTTCAACAAAAATAACTGTTATCGGGTCGGTACAATTATCGGTAGCGGTCACGGTTTCGGCAGGTGGAATGGCATCATTACAAGTCAGTTGCAAATCCACAGGCATCGCACTTAGCATAGGTGCTTCGGTATCGGGTGCAATGGTAATGGTTTGGATGTGTTGGGTTTCATTACCACAATCATCCGTAGATGTCCATGTGCGGGTGATTACCCTTGCCATTGGACATACACCACCGTCATCATTTTCATCATAAACAACAGTAACCGGATCGGTACAATCATCAGTAGCCGTAATAGGCGGAACAGGCGGAATAGGATCGGCACAAGTTAAATCAATACTCATGGGAGTTTCGCTAAAAACAGGACCTTCGGTATCCGGCTCGAAGGTAATGGTTTGGGTGTGTATCGTTTCATTACCACAATCATCTGTGGCTGTCCATGTACGGACAATTTCTCTATCGCTGATACATGGTGCGTTGTTATCCGCTTCGACAAATACGGGACTAATCGGATTGGTACAATTATCGGTAGCCGTGACCGCTTCGGCAGGTGGAATGGCATCTCCACAAGCTAAGACCATATCCATTGGCATCGCACTTAGCACAGGCATTTCCGTATCCGGTTCAATGATAATGATTTGGTCATGTGTGACTGTATTACCACAATCGTCCGTAGCAGAATAAGTACGTGTAATGATAGTCGGGTCGGGGCATGTACCGCCGTCACTGACTTCACTGACCGACACAATAACATCATCATCACAATCGTCGGTAGCTGTCAACATTTCAGCCGGAGGTACAGCCTCGTCACAAGCAATGATCACATTGTCAGGCATCGCGCTTAGTGTAGGCATTTCCGTATCCGGTAGTATGGTAATGGTTTGGATGTGTTCAGCTACATTGCCACATTCATCGGTAGCCGTCCATGTACGGGTGATGGTTCTGTCATCAGGACATTCGAGGTCGTTATCGTCATCATTAAAAACAAAATCAACGATGGTTCCGCAAGCATCCACTGCCGTCAAAACAGCCGCCACAGGAATATCATCTGCACAAGTCAACATCAAATCGGCAGGAAGTGCCTCTACGAAAGTCGGATTTTCGGTGTCCGGCTCAATGGTAATAGTTTGAATGTGTTCAGCTACATTGCCACAAGCATCGGTAGCCGTCCATGTACGGGTAATCATTGTCGCTGCGGGACATACGCCCATATCATTGACTTCATCAAATACCACATCAATTGGTGTCGTACAATTGTCGGTAGCCGTAATCATTTCCGGGTCGGGTATAGCATCAGAACAAGCCAGTGTAATATCCGCAGGAGTTGCACTCAATACCGGCACTTCCATATCCGGTGCTACGGTAATGGTTTGGGTGTAAAAAGTACTATTGCCACAAGCATCGGTAGCCGTCCATGTACGCTCAATGACGCGGTTAACCGGACAATCGCCCATAGCCACTTCAGCGAATACGACCTCAACAGGGGCGGTACAATTATCGGTAGCGGTAATCATCTCCGGGTCGGGTATCGGGTCGCCACATCCTAGTGTCAAATCCGCCGGCATTGCGCTTAATACAGGGTCTTCTGTATCGGGTGCAATGGTAATGGTTTGTGTGTGTGAAACAGTATTATTACAATCATCGGTAGCTGTCCATGTACGCTCAATGACCCTATCAAGGGGGCAGTTGCCCATTTCGGTTTCTGCAAACACGACTTCCACCGTACTACAATTGTCGGAAGCTGTAATGCTAGGAATTGCGGGCGTCATATCACCACATTCCAAATCAACATTGGCAGGCATTTCGCTCAATTCAGGTGACTCGGTGTCGGGTGCTATAATGATTTGTTGTACAAATTCCACCATATTACCACAGTTATCCTCTGCTGTCCATATACGGGTAATTCCTCTTACATCAGGACACATTGCCATGTTATCTACTTCGTCAAAAACAACATCAACCATATCGCAATTATCCATTGCGGTGAGCGTAGCTGCTACAGGAATGGGGTCTGCACAAGTCAGATTCACCACTGCATCAGGTAAAGCCTCCACGAAAGTCGGGGCTTCTGTATCGGGTGCAATTGTAATGGTTTGTACATGTACCACTTCATTCGTACAGTCATCGGTAGCCGTCCATGTACGGGTGATGATGCGTGGGTCGGGACATGCGCCCATATCGTCTATTTCTCCAAAAATCACATTGACCAGATTGGTACAGTTATCTATTGCGGTCAAGTTAGCTGCCGCAGGTACTTCATCTGCACAAGTCAGGGTGATGTCCATAGGAAGTGCTTCTACGAAAGTCGGGGCTTCTGTATCGGGTGCAATGGTAATGGTTTGAATATGCTCAATATCATTTCCACAGGCATCTTCTGCCGTCCATGTACGGGTAATGATACGCGCTGCGGGGCATACGCCCATATCATCTGTTTCTACTAAGGACACCGTAATCGGTTCGGTACAATTATCCGTGGCCGTTATCATATCGGCAGGAGGAATATCATCTGCACAAGTGAGGTCAATATTGGCAGGCATCGCACTCAATACAGGGGGTGTCAGGTCTGGTGCAATGGTAATGGTTTGAATATACTCAATATCATTTCCACAGGCATCTTCTGCCGTCCAAGTACGCGTAATGACGGTTGGGTCAGGACATGCTCCGGTGCTAGCTTCCGCAAATCCGACCGAAGGCATAGCATCGCAATCATCGGTAGCGGTCAAAGTTGCCGCCACCGGAATATCACCTGAGCATATCAGGCTCAAATCCATAGGTAAGGCTTCAACGAAAGCGGGAGCTTCTGCATCCGCTAAGACATTGAAAGTAACGGTTTCTACTGCTTCATTTCCACAATCATCTTCTGCCGTCCAGCGATAAGTCACTGCATATCCGGCGCATACATCTACTGTAAAAGGGTCAACACTCGGTACGACCACTATGGGGTCGGTACAATTATCAGTTGCAGTTAATGTTTCCTGTGTTGGTAAAGCATCATTGCAGGTAATATCTGCTATGGGAGCAGGAGCAGCATCAAATACAGGAAGCTCATCATCACCAACTATCGTGTAAGTAAACACACAAATTAAAGACTCTTCGTCGGCATTTAATATACCATCCGGTGCGCCACCCGCACCATCACCAATATCATCAAAAACAGTCACTTCACGATTAAAAGAACCACTAGTACAAGCATCGGGTGAGCCACTATCTACACTTTCTACTACAATAGTACCACAAGCTACATCTCCAAAAACTACACTATAAGGTGCAGCTTCCAAGCTTGCCTGATCCGTAGGAGGAGTGGGAAGCGTAGCAATATCCGTACAATCGAAAGCCCCTAAATCAAGGCTTGTGGGGCAGTTGGCTACCAAGCCACATGCCAGTGGTGGTTCAATCCCTGTTATATTACAGATATTAGGGCTTCCGCCACTAGTTCGGCATATCAATGCAATGACTTCCGTAGCATTGGCATCTACAGCGAAATTGAGCATCTGTCCTCCTGCTCCCGGTGTTATGTTTTGGTTTATGCAAGTAACCGTACCATCAGCTAGCGTTTGCTGAACGAAAAGACCATCAGAATCTCCATTACAGCTAACACCATTACCCAAAGTACCGACAACAGTACCTCCGGGAAATAAAGTAAAATCTACACCCGAAGTGAAAGCAGTGCAGTTTCCGAAACCCGCTGGCGGGTTAGTACATGCCTGCCCCTGACTTAGAGTAGGCGACATGAGTAACAACAATCCACAACAGACTGCCAATAAATAAATGAGGGGAGACTTCCAAGCGAAGGTTTGTCTCCGGTTAGTTAAGTTAACCTTTTTCATAGTTTTGGTTTATGTTAAAGATATTTTACACTGACTATCATTACGTTAAGTGTAAAATTTTATTTTGAATACTCTTGTTTTGATACAATAATGGAAGACCTGAAATGCGAAAATATCAGATAAATTCTTAGTTATAGCAGTAAAGAAGTACGTGCTGTGTGCAGCACGTCAGATAGATAGATGTGAGTGATGTTTTCGACTAAAAGCCAATAAAATATTTCAGATGCTTCATGGTCTTCATTTTTTATATTCGTTTAAAATGGTCGATATGTAGCCCGAACGATTTCCAAACCGGAAGTCGTCGGCAGTACAAATTTATTCGCAGCAGTTACAGATGTGAGCTTTTTCAATACCTAGTCAGGTGTAATGATCGGATGTTCTCTAAGTTTACTCTTAACTTTTTCTTAACAATTACTATACCACATCAATGAATAGCCGTAATTATTTTTTAATTAAAAAGTTAATTATATGATTTTAAGTTAGTGACAAAATGTAGTTTTTGTTTTGTTCCGATATTTTACCTAAATATCTTACGCAAAACTAATAACAAATAATCATTTTTAAAAATTTAAAAAAAAATTTTATACATAATATTATTTTAAAAAAAATACTCGAAGCGGTTTTTGTGCGGTTAAAAATTGTTAAATTCACATTTCTTAAAAAAAAGAAAGTGTATTGAATTTATTATCAAATAATTTCAAAATAAGAGCTTGTATTATTGTAAAAATAAATATTGGTACAATCGTGTCTCAGTTTTCATCTTAAAACTGCAGCAAAAAATTGCATCATTCTCTAATTCTCCTAAAATCTCGTTTTCAAAGCAAAAATTAATGTCTTCAAGAATATAAATTTATTTTTGTATCGTTCCCAAACATATTTTTAAACAAAAAAATAATACTTTTACAGCAAAAAAATGATACATTTGTTCAGTTAAAATTATGTTTAAAGAACAAGAAATTGCCGCTTACATAGATGTTATTTTGCCATTGGCAATACCCAAATTGTACAGTTATTCCGTGCCTGCTGACTTGGCAGAACGGGTGCAAACAGGTGTGCGCGTAGAGGTGCAATTTGGCAAAACGCGCGTCTATTCCGCACTCGTGCGGCGAGTGCGTGAGGAGCGACCCGATTACGAAGCCAAGCCTATTATTTCTGTCTTGGATGCTGCGCCAATTGCGACCGAAATACAAATGGCATTGTGGGAGTGGATGTCCGAATATTATTGCTGCTCTACGGGTGAGGTGATGAACGCCGCCCTTCCTGCCGGATTAAAACTGGCAAGTGAAACACGGGTTTTATTGAGTCCGATTTTTCAAGATGATTTTTCACAATTAACTGATGATGAATATCTTATAGCGGAAGCATTGAGTATTCAAGAAGAATTGAGCATCGAAGATGTACAGAAAATATTGAACAGAAAAACGATTTATCCACTGATAAATTCTCTGTTATACAAGCGTGTTATTATTTTAAAAGAAGAATTAAAAACGAAATTTAAACCAAAAGAAGCGAGCTATATTCGCCTCACAGAACCTTATCACAGCGATCCCGAAGCCTTGAAATTTGCCTTTGAAAAAATCGGTACTCGCGCCGTCAAACAGCAAGAAGCCCTCCTCGCCTACATTCAACTGAGACGCGAACCACTCGACTCGCCCGACATCACCCCCAAGCAACTCTGTGAATACGGCGGCATCAAAAAAAATCATATTAAAGAGTTGGAGAAAAAGGGTATTTTTGAAGTGTATAAAAAGGAAGTCAGTCGCCTAACGCCTTATGATGATGAGTTGGTGGGGGCGTTTGAATTGTCGGCACAACAAGCGAAGGCACTTATCGAAATACAAGCAAATTTTGCAGAAAAAAATACCGTCCTGCTGCATGGCGTGACGGGTAGTGGCAAAACGCGCGTTTATATTGATTTGATTTTTGAAGCCCTAAAAGAAAATAAACAGGTGCTTTATCTTTTGCCTGAGATTGCACTTACTACACAGATAATCAATCGTTTACAGAAAATATTCGGCAACGACATTGCGGTCTATCATTCAAGATTGAACAATAATGAGCGCGTCGAAATCTGGCATAATGCCCTTATTGGCAAGCCGATTATCGTGGGTGCGCGGTCTGCTTTATTTTTGCCGTTTAAAAAACTCGACCTTATTATTATTGATGAAGAACACGACGCTTCATTCAAACAACACGACCCCGCGCCACGCTATAATGCTCGTGATACAGCGATTTATTTGGCGCATAAACATGACGCAAAAGTCTTGCTCGGTACAGCTACGCCTTCGCTCGAAAGCTATGTCAATACGCAAATTGGCAAGTACGGTTTGGTGGAAATGAGCAAACGATTTGGCGGTTTAAAAATGCCAGAAATCGTGATCGCAGATGTGCAAAGCGAGACGAAGAAAAAAACAATGCAGTCGCATTTTACGACGGTTTTGCTGGACGAAATTAAGGCGGCATTGGAGCGAAAAGAACAGGTTATTTTATTCCAAAATCGACGCGGCTACGCCCCTACCCTACGCTGCGAAATGTGCGGCTGGACAGCCGAATGTATTCATTGCGATATTTCATTGACCTATCATAAATACTCTAATGAAATGCGTTGTCACCTCTGCGGCTACCACACCAAACAGCCGCCTGATTGCCCTGCTTGTGGCAATCATACGTTCATTATTCAGGGCTTTGGCACGGAAAAAATCGAGGATGAATTGCAGATATTTTTGCCCGAAGTGCGTGTGGCACGAATGGATTGGGATACCGTAAAAGGCAAAAATGCCCACCAACGTATCATCGCACAATTTGAAGATAGGCATATCGACGTACTTGTTGGTACTCAAATGGTTACGAAGGGTTTGGATTTTGATAATGTGGGGCTTGTGGGCGTGATGAGTGCGGATTCGTTGTTGTATTTTCCCGATTTTCGGGCTACAGAACGGGCGTTTCAATTGATGACACAAGTTAGTGGTCGGGCAGGCAGAAAACAGAAGCAAGGCAAGGTCGTCATTCAGGCGATGAACACTTCACATCCGGTTTTGACGGAGGTGTTTTATGGCGATTTTAAGCGTTTTTTTGAACGGGAAGAAATCGAACGCCGGAAGTTCAAATATCCGCCTTTTTATCGTTTGATTGGTTTGCAATTAAAGCATAAAAAGAAACATATCGTAGATGATGCGGCGGAGTTTTTTGCGAAAGAATTACAAAAAAGACTGGGCAGTCGCGTACTCGGTCCGTCCGAACCGGGTGTGTCGCGGGTGCGCTCGTATTATGTGATGAATATTCTTATCAAATTGGAACGAAAAAAAGAAGTGATTGATAAAACGAAGGGCTGGATACGCGAAATTCAAATGGACCTTTCAGGGCGAAAAGGTATGTCAAGTGTCAGGGTGAATGTGAATGTGGATCCGTATTGATTTTTAAAGACCGGGTTTCTATCACGCTTTTTTTTGCCTGAATTTATCTGTAAAAAAACCTTAATTTCATCCACTGTCATACGTATATACTCATTATTGGCAAGGCATTTTACGATATGTTGAGGTTTGCTAATGTCTAAATAATTTTTAATAAATAATAACTTCTTCCTGTTTTGGTTACATTCGTTAATTGCCCTTAATGATTCTTCATTATTCTTGTTGATAGCGATAAGGTGAGGAGTAATTTCCAAACCATAATCAAGTGATTCAAAGTCTAATTCTTTTGTCGGATAAATTGTTTGAGCGTGAATGGCAGCTCTCCTCTCCAGTAACCTGATTTTAAATTCAATTTCAGACGCAAGTTGCTCGTGCAGTTTGCGTTTAGTCTCATCCGTCATAGTGGTTTTTGTTTTTGAATGATGAAAAAGGCAATTCGGAGTTATTTCACTATTAATAGAGGAAATTTATTATTGATAAGCGTCATGCGTTCTACGACACTGCCCAAGAAGAATCGTTCTACATCCGAATGACCTTTCACGCCCATCACAATAAGGTCGGCATTGAAGGTATTGGCATGATGAAAAATGGTTTCGGCGCATAACGAGCGCGGAGCATTCAGTGCGGTAAATGTGGGCGATTTCTCTCCTCGCAGTTCCACATTTGCCTTCTCCAAAAAATTGTGATAGGCAAAACCTACTGCCTTTTTCATCTCGGTTTCAAACTCCTTTGAGCGTGGACTAAATCCTGCATACATCGCCTCGGTTTCGGGCATTTCATATACATTCAGGCAGTGGATATGCGGCAGTCCGGGCAGCTTATTTGCCAATTCGACAGCCGTTTCGTAGGCGCGCAAAGCATTGTCCGAAAAATCAATCGCTACCAAAATGCGGCGCGGAGTGATAGGTGGTTTTTCGGGTACAAGCAAGGTGTGACTACTGCCTCTGCGGATCAGTTCGTGTGTCAATCTGCCGAAATAATCCTTATTCTTTTTTCTCCCCAAAACCAGCAAATCCTGTTCTCCTTCACCCGCATAATAGACCAATTTGTCCATTACTTTTCCCTCACCTACATGAATGAGTGTGTTTTCATGAAACTGATTATCAATGTTTTGTAAGACTTTAAGTTCAATGTTTTGCTCTATCGCTTTACGGCGTTCTTCTGTGCCTTCCAGTTCGTCGGTATTGTGTGTGTACAAGGCGGTAGCCAAATCGAAAACAGGTGTAACGTGGACACATTCTACTTTCGTTTTTGGGTAAATGCCCAACAACATATTGATATATTGCAATACAAAATCATCCGTAGGAGTCAAATCAAGTGATGCTGATATATGATTGATTGTCATGGTAATTAATTTTGAATGAGTGAATGTTAATGAGCTAATGAGAAAACATTATTGCATTGACGCATTGTAGCATTATTTATTAGTTGCTGTGATTTGAATGTCTTCCCAATCCAAGTCGGGGAGTGGTTTGAGATAAGGTTCAAATTCGCCGAACATACCGACCAACTGCACGTAGGCGGGTTCGATGTTGTTACAAAATTCAGAGACTTCTTCGCGGTCTGCCGCCATCAATGTATAATTAAAATCATCTATGCAACTCTCAATCGTTTTTATCAGAAAATCGTATTGTGTGTGTTCTTTTTCGTTGAAATATTCCGATAAATATCCTTCTATATTCGCGCTTTGGACTCTTAGCCAAGTCTCGTTCAGGTCTTTCGCCATTTCTTCAAAATCATGCCATTCGAGCAAACAAAGCTCTACATCATTGATGACTTGTTTGGCATTTTCGTAACTGCGCCCGAAGTCCCAAATTAAATCTATAAAATGTTCATTTTCAACAGTTGATCTCCAATCTGACAATTTAAAAACTATCATATACGCTTGAGCAATTGCTGTTTCGTATTGCGCTCTGTCGATGAGGTAGTGCAGGTGCATCATCGCGTTTTCGAGGTCGGTGAATACTTCTTCTGTGCCTTTATCTTGGAATAGGCATTTGTATTCTTCGTGGAGGAGTGTAAGGTAGGTGTTGAGACTTACGGCAGCTTCTTTTGCCTTTTCCGGCTGCTCTATTTTTAGGTAGTACCAGACCGGAATTACGTTGTAATCAATCTCTACGGATTGAATGGCAACTTGCTCATATTCATTACAAGTGTTGGCAAGAAAAACAATCAGGAGTGTGCTAAGTGCTAATATCTTTTTCATAATACTTCTATTTAAATTGGATGTGAGTGATTATCTTGCTCAATATCAATTGTTTACGGACAAAAAAGCAGGCTCATTATAAGCTTGAACGAATAAATCAAAAGGTGTGAGAATACCGATTAATTTTTCATCATCCACGATAAGAATGGAACGTAGGAGGTTCTCTTTGAAAATACCAACCGCCGTACCGATTTTGTCATCAGGCGAGAGCGTAACGAGCTGCTTGGTCATAATATCTTTTGCCATGAGGGACTTAAAGATTTTTTCATTGTGGTCTATGCTGTACTTTGTTCCGAAAATGGTAAAGCAATCCAGTGATTTTGCGTAATCTATCGTGCTGATAACTCCTTTGAGTCGATTTTCATCATCCACTACGGGAAGGTGATGGATCGTATGAGTTTTAAAAATCTCGTGAATTTCACCGAGTAAAGTAATGGGCGATACGGTAATCAAGTCGCGGGTCATTACTGTAGAAATAGTTGCAATGGTATCGTTGTACATAATTAAAATTTTTGTGTTCACTAATATGTCTGCAAGATGCGGCGATTTGTCGGGCATTAAAATGAGTTGTGTCATATCGAAATATGATTTAAGTCACTCCAAAAAAAAACGCCTAACTATCCCACTGATAGTCAGGCGTATAGAAGCACTATTTTAAATCAAATTCCAAATCTCAAAACCCAAATTCCAAAAAGTAATACAGTTGAATTGGAATTTAGAATTTGGTACTCGGAATTTCTTATTTTATTCTTCTCCCCGCACCACCAAAAGCGGTACATTGGTCAGTTTTGACATACGTTTGGTATGGCTTCTGTGGAAAAGGAAGTCCATAAAACTATATTTTGGCACATACATCACGATGAGGTCCACATCGGTTTGTTCGGCATATTCGAGTAAGCCGACTTCGACATCCGTAGCGGCGTATTCGTGCATCATTGTGTTCATCCCAACTGCGTTTTCATTGAGATACGTGCGGAGTTTTTCGGCATTATCGCGCATACGTGGCTTACCTTCCTCGCGGACATGTACGATATCCACTATCGCCGTAATCGGGTCGAGCAATTGTAAGGCTTTCCATACATAGTAGGGATCTTCCTTCTTAAATTCGGACGCATACAACATGCGCGAAATCTGTGAAAAACGCGCCGTTTCCGGTACTACGAGCATACTACAAACCGCATCTTTGACGACCTTAGCCGTCAAGTTGCCGAGTTTTTCGATGGCACTTTTGCGGTTGCCGCGTGTACCCATGATGAGCAAGTCGGCTTTGCCCGACGCTTCGATTATAGAAAACAAAGGTGTACCGATTCGTACATCCGAATGAATGTCGGGTACTTTTTCGAGCTGCTTGACCGCTTCAATCTCGGTCAGTGCTTCGGAAGTAAACTCTACCATACGTTTGCGGGCGTATTCGGTCTTAGATTGGGAGCTTTGCGTGACAGCTATCGGTACATCTATCCCCGTATAATCCAATGGAATAATATGTAAAAGATGAATGGAGCCACCTGTCACATCCGATAATTGAATAGCATAACGAAAGGCATTGAGGGATTCGGGAG
>ENA-ORXR01001679-ORXR01001679.1-marine-metagenome-genome-assembly--contig:-NODE-1679-length-22759-cov-46.374835_pt1 | contig 22759 bp, 14 predicted proteins | sample MGYA00237866_ERZ511479 | MGnify/ENA metagenome assembly ERZ511479 | reverse complement strand
GGAGTTTTTTGTGCATTGAAATGTGGAAAACCTGCTTCGCTACTTCGTAGAAACACAAAATTATTTACAGTCCCGATATTTTCTAAAAACTACCTTCTTACATTATCATTTAAAAACTTCACTAAATTATAAACTAAAGTTACAGGGTTTTGTTGATGGTAAGCTAAGTTGGATTGCTTTTTAAAAAGTTTGTCAGCACGTTCAATCGCTCTTTCTTGTGATGAATTTTCATCATTTTCTAATTTAGAATAAATTTCTTTACAAAACTTGTATGCTTTTCCGTATTTTTTATAGTTTAGACTCCATTGTTCACCAAGCGCATCATAATAGAATGTTCTGTGATGTTTTTGTTCTGAATAATTGAAATGTACATAAAACCATAGCTCAAATGAATCGTTTGAATAAGCAATATTATAACCTAAAAATTTACCTTTTTCAATAGCGTTATCGAAATCTGCAAACTCTTTTACCCCTTGTTTAACATCCATATCAAATACACACCAAACTTCATCATATTTTGTGGGGTTATCTTTAATAATTGAAGTGGTAGATTCAATTAATTTTAATTTAGTTTGACCTTTTAAATCTACCACCTCTACAGTAAGTGTTAAAACAGGAAAGGATTCAAAATACAATTTTTCGGTTTGTCCTTCACCAACTATTAGTATGGTTTTTGTGGGTTCTTTTACTTCAATTTTATACAGAGAAGCCTATGCCTTTTTTAACCATGGCTTTTGGGCTTTAACATCGGTTTTTTTGATGGATTTAGTTTTTTTAGGCATCTTCTTCCGTATCAATTAGTTTACTAAAATCGCCTAAAAACGGAATGGCGCCATATTTTCCCTGAATATAATCTTTTTCAAAGGATGCGTTATTTCTAATTCCTTTAAATTGAGCTAAAGAGTACAAATGACTTGCTCCATATTTGTCTTTTTCAACAAATTCTATTTGGTCACGTCTAAGCAAATCTGCGGATAACAAATTAGTGTCGTGCGCTACAAAAATTAGTTGAGCACCTATGTTTTCCTTTGAGTTATATTCAGCGTTAAATATTACCTCATTACTTACACCAACCCATCAACCAAAGCATTAAAAGCAGCACTCGGCCGCATAGCTTTCATCACCAGCTCATCGGTTGGCGAATAATAACCTTCCAACTCCACAGCCGCACCTTGTACATCATTTAGCTCGCTAATTATTGTGGCTTCTTTTTCTAAAAGTGCTTTATGGAAAGGTGCAAATCTAGCTTTCAATTCAGCATCTTCATTTTGGTTGGCTAAGGCTTCTGCCCAATACAAACACAAATAAAAATGGCTGCCCCGGTTATCTAACTCCTTCACTTTACGCGATGGCGACTTTCTGTTCAACAACACTTTTGCAGTAGCTTTGTCTAAGGCATCACCCAAAATAGTAGCCTTTTTATTATCGCTTTTAGTGCCAATAAAATCTAAAGAAACAGCAAGGGCTAAAAACTCGCCCAACGAATCCCAGCGCAAATGGTTTTCTTTAACAAACTGTTGAACGTGTTTTGGGGCAGAACCGCCAGCACCTGTTTCAAACAAACCACCGCCATTCATTAATGGTACTATGGAAAGCATTTTGGCACTCGTACCAACTTCTAATATCGGAAACAAATCTGTATTATAATCACGTAAAACATTACCGGTAACAGAAATAGTATCTGCTCCTTTTTTAATTCTTTCCAAAGAAAATTTAGTTGCTTCTAGTGGCGATAAAATGCGAATATCTAATCCTGTGGTATCGTGTTCAGGTAAATAAGCGTTTACTTTTTTAATTAATTCTGCGTCGTGTGGCCGGTTTTCATCTAACCAAAAAACTGCTGGCGTATTACTTTGCCTGGCTCTTGTAACCGCCAACTTTACCCAATCTTGCACAGGTAAATCTTTTACTTGACACATTCTCCAAATATCGCCAGTTTCCACTTCGTGTTCCGTTAACACCTTTCCATCAGCATCAACAACCTGCACTTTACCATCGGCAGGTATTTCAAAAGTTTTATCGTGCGAGCCATACTCTTCCGCCTTTTGCGCCATTAAACCCACATTAGGTATGGTACCCATAGTAACCGGATCGAAAGCACCATTTTCTTTACAAAAATCAATAGTGGCTTGGTAAATGCTGGCATAACTACTATCTGGTATTACCGCTTTTGTGTCTTGCTGTTCTCCTTTAGCGTTCCACATTTGGCCCGATGTACGAATCATCGCTGGCATAGAAGCATCAATAATTACATCGCTTGGCACGTGCAAATTGGTAATGCCTTTGTCCGAATTTACCATAGCCAAGTCTGGTCCGTTTTTATACGCCGCTTCAATATCTGCTTTAATCGCAACTGCTTCAGCTTCTGGCAAACTTTCTATTTTTTGCAACAAATCGCCAAAGCCATTATTTACATTTACATTTAATTTTTTTAAGATGCTGGCATGCTTATCAAACACCTCTTTAAAAAACACTTTAACGGCATGGCCAAAAATAATAGGGTCAGAAACCTTCATCATTGTAGCTTTTAAATGCAACGAAAACAAAACACCTTTTGCTTTTGCATCGGCTACTTGCGCTGTTAAAAAAGCTAACAACGCTTTCTTACTCATGTTAGCAGTATCAATAATTTCACCAGCCTGTAAAGCAATATTTTCTTTTAAAACACTTAGCTCGCCAGCTGTGTTAATATGTTGTATGGTAGCAGTTGTTGCAGTTGCAATGGTAAGCGATTGTTCGTTGTTTCTAAAATCGCCTGCGCTCATTGTTGAAACGTGCGATTTGCAGTTGGCCGACCATTCGCCCATTGAATGCGGATTGTTACGTGCAAATTCTTTAACTGGTTTTGGTGCTCTTCGATCGCTATTACCTTCTCTCAAAACAGGGTTTACCGCACTGCCTTTCACTTTATCGTATGTTGCTTTTATAGTCTTTTCTTCAGCTGTTTTAGGTTCATCTGGGTAGTTGGGTAAACCGTAACCGTCGTCCTGCAATTCTTTAATTGTGTTTTTTAACTGCGGAATAGAAGCGCTAATATTAGGTAATTTTATAATGTTAGCATCGGGTTGTTTCACCATTTCGCCTAACTCGGCTAAGGCATCAGGCATTTGCTGGTTTTCGGGCAACATATCAGCAAAAACAGCCAATACTCTGTTGGCCAACGAAATATCTTTCAACTCCACCTCAATGCCTGCTTGCTTAGTAAAGGCTTTTATAATTGGCAATAAAGATTGTGTTGCTAAAGCTGGTGCTTCGTCAGTTTTTGTATATATTATTTTTTTCATTTTTTTATATGATAAGATGATTAGCTATTCAAAGATCAAATATACAACGTGCAATGTGTTTTTTAGTATTTTATTAAAAGATTGAAAATATGGTGAAGTAATTTATAAAGTTTTGTTTAAAAAACGCGTTAAAATTAGGCTACTTGGAAATAGTGTGTTTAAAAAATAGTTATTTTTACAGCTTTCTTAGTTATTTTAATTTAGTACATTGTAAGAGTCTTAGATTTTTATTGAATTTAATTACAAATCAACATAATGCCTGTATTTTCCAAATTCAAAAAACAACTATACGACAAACTACTTATTGGAAATAACCTAGAAATACTATGCGAAAAACTGCACGTTTGCATAGTTGCCATACTTTTAACGCAAAATATACCTATTACTTTTTACAGATACACCTTCACACAATTTCCGCTTTATTTAACTTGGGTTAATATTGCTGAAATTTCAACCTATACTTTCTCATTAATCTTATTTTATAAAGGCAAACGAGAGCTATCTATTTTTGTAACAGCATTTGGTATACCAATTATATTCATCTATCTTTTATTTTTTTCGGGCCTTAATATAGCACTTGTTTTTAGCAAAAGTTTTTGGTTTCTGCTGTGTTTTAAACTAATCTATATTATTATACTAAGAAGAAAAATAACGAGATATCTATATATTATTTTTTGTCTATCATTATACTTTATACCTGGAGCTATAATTACCTATAGTTACCCAGAAGATTTAATTAAAATTATTCAAATATTAACATTAATACTTATTCCTTACATCATATCAACATTTGTTGAAATACAAGACACTCAAATTTCTAACCTTCATAGCAACCTAAAATTAAGACTGCAAGAAAAATTAGTACTAGCTATTAAGCTAAAAAACAAAAATGAAGAACTAATTACTTTTTCTCATATTATGAGTCACGATTTAAAGTCTCCACTTCACGCTATTATTTCTTTTTCCAATTTGATAAAAAGTGGTAATAATTTTAGCAGCGCTGAGCAAGAAAAGTACTTTACCTATATAGAAAAATCGGCAATTTCAATGAGTATGCTTATAGATGATCTATTAATTTACTCAAAAATTGAAGCGCAACAAAGCGAATTGAAATTAGTTAAATTGAATACTATTATAGAGGAGGTAAGTTCCAATTTTCAGTTTGAATTAATTGAAAATAATTTAATGTTAAATGTTTCTGACTTACCGCTAATTAAAGGAGATAAGTTAATGCTAAAAACCTTATTTCATAATTTAATATCAAACTCAATTAAATATCAACCAAAAGAAAAATTGAGCCATAGGCCAACCATTTCAATATCACATCAAGAAAACAGCAATAACCACTTTGTGTTTTTAGAAGACAATGGAATTGGAATTAAAGAAACCTATATATCTAATTTGTTTGTACCTTTTAAACGTTTTCATTCTGATAAAGAATATGAAGGCACAGGCTTGGGCTTGTCTATTTGTAGACAAGTAATGGACAAACATGGTGGAAGTATTGAATTGAAAAGCACTTCTGAAAATGGCAGTTTGTTCAAAATAATTTTCCCTAAGAAATGATAAGAAAATAAAGTACTTTTTTTGATCAATAATATACCATAAGGCGGCTAATACGGCGGGGCGCAGTCGAAAAAAAATAGCCCCGCATAGGTAGTTATACCATCTTATGCTGGATGTTTGGGTTTAGCTTTTGAAGCGTAATAAATATTGGTATTAAAACGGATGGCGAAACCAAAATTTATGCGAGTCGCAATCGTTTCACTTCAAAAAAAAGTTTGCTAAAGCTTAAGGTAATATTTTTTTTCTGAAATCTTTCATCACACTATCTTGCTATGTTTTTTTATTTATTGTTACTCTTCTTGCCCTAATTCTTTTAAATACATTTTACGTATTTTTTTTATATGAAAGTCTAACCGTTCTTTTTTCCAGCGTTTGGTAGCAATGGGTTTTAAGGCAATTACCTCAATTGCTGCTGGCCTAAAAATATTGCTGCCCCGTGGCATAGCATCGTGTGCATTGCGAATAATTACTGGCACAATTGGCACACCAGCTTGCATGGCCATGTGAAATGCACCTTTTTTAAATGCGCCCAAAGTATAATTTTTACTGCGAGTACCTTCTGGAAAAATAATTAATGAGGTACCATTTTTTAAGGCTTCAACTGCTGGAGCCATCGCTTCAATTGCTTTTTCTTTGTCTTTTCTATCAATAAAAATTACGCCTGCTGCTTGCATTAATTGACCAATTACTGGCATCATTTTCAATTCTTTTTTAGCAATACCAGTTGCGTTTTTTCTAATTAACTTGCTTACAATAAACAAATCGGTATTGCTTTGATGATTAAAAATAAAAACCGCCGGCCGATGCGACCACAAGTTTTCTTTACCTTTTACTACTAGCTCAATGCCTGCGGCACCAGTTACCAAATCACCAACGGTAGCCATTAATGCATTAGTGCCATCAACCTTTGAATATTTTACGATACCATTTGCCAAGCCCGATAAAGCAGCCGGAAACAAACTACTTGCTGCAAGAGTAGTACGCAACATGGCATTAGTACCTGGCCGCTCTGCACTATCGAAGCGATAAACGGGCCAACCATTTTTAAAGGCCATTGCAGAAAGTTGCACATCGGGGTTAACAGGTTGCGGCTTGCCTACTATTTCTAAAAGTGGTGCATCTTCGTGGCTATCGGTATAAAAATAACTTTTACTTAAATCTAACTGATGCTTTTCTGCCAACTGCTGCCCTGCCCAAGCTTTACCCTCGCCCCAACAAGCGGGTTCAACAATATTGCCTGTAAACTTATCATTTTTTACCTCCATTTGAGTGCACATTACATGCTCAATATTTAAATCGTGCGCAATAGGGTTTACTTGGTAAGGTGTAGCTGCCGAAATTATGGCTACGGTATGGCCTTGTGCTAAATGGGCATTTACTAAGGCACGCGCTTCTGGGTAAATTTGTTTGGATAGATGCTTGTGATATACTTCCTCACCAAGTTGTATAAATAATTTTTCTGAAATACCTTTTACGCCTTGCGCACTTACCGAAGCTAAGCCTGCAAAATTACGCTGACCCATTGCATATACCATTACGCCACCAAACTGTGCAATAATTTCTTTGGCACTTGCCTTGCCACTAAACATACGAGTTTGCACAAATCGCTTGGCCGAAAAACTGCTAATCAAGGTTCTGTCCAAATCAAAAAACGCACCAATATGTGGCCCTTTTTCGCTTTCTAAAATACTTTGTGCAATAGCACTTGTTTTACAACCCGGTACAATTTCTCGCTCAACCGGTATAAGGCTTTTGGTTTCTTCTACTTGTTGAAGGCTTGTGCCTTGTAACCATCGTATTTTTTCGGCCAATTGATTGAGCTGTAATAAAAATTCATTTAGTGTTTCTTTTTTATCATCAGTTACCGTTGGTATTAAATCTAAATTTTGAACCAAGCGAATACCATTTATTAAAAACGGCTTGCGTACCGCTTCTACACGTTGTATAATGCCTTGCCAATGTAACTCTTCACTTATAAAAACACAATCGTTAATAAATTCTTTTTCGTTAAAGGCAATGCTTGCATCTCTATCTTTTAAAGCGTAAGCTACTACTCGGTAAGCTTCTACATAATTTTGTAAAACTACTGGTGCAATTAACGTTTTTTGTAAGCTTAAAAAATCTTTCTTTTCTGTAAGCTCACTATTTATTAAATGAGGCCAATTAACGCTTAGTGCTTTTAAATTTTCTTCTATTTCATTTATAAAATCTAATTTTTTTGAAAAGAAAAATTCAAATTTAAATAACTTGCGTAATGCTAGTATTTGTTGCCAAAAATTAGTGCCTTGTTCTCCATCTACTGCATCTTTTTGCAATAAGGCCAACTCAATAAATGCCCTTTTAAACAAGTGTTGTATGGACATGTTGGCGTAATACGTTGCCTGTAAATAGTTTTCGGAGTTTAGCACAAACTTAGCTTGTATGCCTTGCCCTCGTTGTAATAACAAACCATCGCGCAGCAACAAATTTATTGCCGCTTGTATACATTCGCCCATAGCCTTGCCTCTGTCAACCATAGCATCGGGTTCGTGCTGCTCAATTAACAACATTAAGTTAATTACGTTATTTTCAATAGCTCGTTTGTTTAAAGAAAACTTTGCCAGCAAGGCAATACATATTAATGATGCTGTAGTAACAGGCGTAATGTTATTTACTTGATGGGCCAATTCAATTGCGAATTGCGAAATTTCATTTTCGAAAAAACTGGTGTTGCGGCCTTCTTTAATTATTGAAACTGTTTTGGGCGCATCTATTTGCACGGGCTGGCCAAAGCGTAACGAAATTTTACCGAGGTTGTGATTTAAGCGACGAGCATAGTTTAAAAACCAGCCCAAACTTTCTTTCTTTTTGTTGTTGCCCCGGCCTTCGGCAGTCATATCTTGTACATCGGGTATTAAATCGTACACAATAGAAACGGGTACATATTTTACCTTGCGTTTGCTGTTTTGCTCGGCTTCGTAAATGTATTTTAAAATACCCATTTTAGGCCAAACCAATTTACCTGTTCTGGAACGAGTGCCTTCTAAAGCCCACATAAAATGCGCACCTGTATTAAGTAAACTGCCAATAAAATGCCGTAAACAAACTTTATAAATTAAATCATCTTTAAAAGATCGCCTAATAAATATTACTCCGTTTTGGCGGGCCAATTGACTTATTCCTGGAATATCTAAATTAATGCCTGCAAAAATATGTGGCAACGGCACGCCGTGTTGCATTAATACTATGCCCAGCACAAACATATCTAAATAAGTTTTGTGCGTCATTACAAAAGCAATTGGGTGTTGACGTGCCATTTTAGCAATGGCTTTTATTTGATTGCTTTTAACATCAATATTTTTATTATAGCCTTTGTACAATATGTATTGCGCAAACTCTAAACCCAAAATATTTGTTAAAGGGCTATGTTGCGTTTGCAACTCTTTTAAACATTCGGTAGCAGTTTTATGTATCTCTTCATAAGGCTGATTGAGCTTTTCTGATATCGCAATCAACTCTTTTAAAAACTGCGGATTATTTAACAACGTATTCACAATACGCTAACTTACAAAATTATAGGGTATTAATTTTTGTTTAGAAGATAAAAGGGTTTGAGAGTTGTTTTTTAAGATGAAATATACAAAGTAACCTCACAACAATGTTGAAATAACTTATAAAAAAAGTGGTGATGGAGTTGACCAATTACAGGATGGCTAGTTTGATTTTTTCTCAGATATAGTATTGGAAATAGACAGAATAAAAAATACTTTACTATTAAGGAGGAGCGTGGTAATAAATTCCGTTTTTCTACTACGGAGCTAAAGCGGCATGTTATATGGTGGCCCATGTAAGCAACTGGATATGAAACACCGGGTACAAAACCAAATAACTATGTTAGCACCTGGCATTTAACTGAAGTAGAACATTTACCCAACAAAGAAAAAATTACTTTTGAATATGATTCTGTACAATTTTACCAAAATTATAGAAGTGTAAATCACGATTTGGCAATTAGTGACGACTGCGACTGTGCGCAGCCACAAACCACTTACAATGATAATGCTAAACAAACAAACCAATACGAAACAGCACTATATTTAAAAAAGATTAATTGGCGCTATGGTGAAGTAAACTTTAATTTGAGCGACAGATTAGACTTAAAAGGTGATAAACATTACAATGAAATAACAATAGCTACCAAAGGGGCAGATGGTATTAATAGAATTACAAAGTCTTTCAGTTTATATACTTCCTATTTCGAAGCCGACGGTATTAATACTGTAAATCCAAATTATTATTTAAACTATAACTACCGCCGATTAAAATTAGATAGTGTTGGTATATATGGTATGCGAAATTACAGGCAATCTATTCGTGGCAATTTAGAAAGTCCTCCTTATAAGTTTAACTACATTACCAATAAGCATTTACCTCATAAAGATTCGAAAAGAAGAGACCTTTGGGGCTACTATAATGGTGTTTTTCCCGAAACTTATGATGGCATTCCTACCTTAAAGAGTAATAGTAGAACCGATCGCTACAGGGTATCTAATATCGATCACGATACAGGAGGAATTAACACCCCAAGTTTAAAAGATTACGCACAGGCTTACTTGCTAAACAATATTACTTACCCAACAGGTGGCAGCGCAACATTTAGTTACCAGTTGCACGATTTTTATTTTTTAGGTAAAAAAACTACAGGTGGTGGTTTGCGCTTAGTAAAAAAGAACGTAATTGAAGGTGATGGCAATGTTATTAATACCGATTATACTTATAAAGATGCAAATGAAACTTACACAAGTGGTTATGCTAATTACATACCTGCTTACGGCTATGTTTGTAGTGCTAACAGCAATTTCGATAATACCAATAGTGCAAAATGGTATAGAAGTTCTAGCAGGTTAGATAATCCTACGGGTGTTGAAATTGGTTACAGCCGTGTAGTAGAAAAAATTACGGGCAAAGGAAAAACAGAATATTTATTTACCAGCTCAAAAGAATACCCTGATGAATTACAAACCATAACCCAACAACAATTTAATTTTTGTAATGATTACATTGGTAGGTATGATAGATTTCCATTTGTAAACAATACTTCTTATGCCCATAGGCGTGGGCTTTTGCAAAAAACTAACTATTATAAAGAAACTGGAGGAACACTAATTCACAGTATTACCAATCATTACAAATTCAAATCCTTAAATATCGAACCTATTGAATTTAAGCTAAACCTAATAAGTGGCACTTCACCGTGGGTTGATGTTTATACTGCAGGGAACATTTACTCCGAGTTTGTTTACAATGAAAAAACGATTACTTATTTAGATGGAGTTACAAAAACCGAAACCTATAATTATGATGAAAATACACTTGATTTAAGAAGCAATTATTTATACCTAACTGATTTAAATGCCAACCCTGCAAAAGCTTATGTAACTAAGTACAAATATCCTTACGATTTTTTAAATAATGCGAATTATCAAAAATTAGTAGACCAGAATAGGAAAGAGTTGGTCGAACAAAACCAATTTGTTTTTGAAGGTAAAACAACAGATCCACAAGCAACAGATTTTACTCAAATAGATGGGGTGCGGTATAACTACAATGCTACAAAAAACAAGTTAGGGCCTTATGTTTCTGAAAAATTCAGATACGAAATGACTTGGGGCAATAATCCAGCAACAGATCCTAACGAATGGAAAAGCATTTACAAAATACACCAATACGATTTTGATTTAGGCAAACCAACTAAAATAACCGATAGCGGTTGGAGTGATACTACCTGCCTTAACTATACCAATACTGGTAAATTAGATAACTTAAAATATAAAGACTTCATTAATAATTATGATTATCACCCACATACAGATTTACTAAGCAGTTTTACTGCGCCTGATGGGCAAACCACTAATTATACTTATGATGAATTTTTAAGATTAGACAGCATAAATGCCCGTAACAAAAAACAAGCTACAAAATTTGAATATAGTTACCAGCCTAACTTTATTACAAATTACAAAAAACTATATAAAGAAGATGGTGATGATTTAGAATTAAGTTATACCAATAAACAAAGCTTTGATGGGTTAGGCAGACCCGATTCTTTAATTAAAGTTGGCTATGCTTTTAATGGTGCCGTAGATGTTATTAGCCAAATTACCTATAACAGCCACGGTTTAAAAGAAAAAGACATTGACCCTTTAAATGGAGAAATGGCCTACACTTATTACACAGATCAATTAAACCGCATACATACCTTAACCGACCCAATGGGTTTTGTTACTACAAAAACTTATGGTACTAATGCAAGCAACGAGGTAAATAATTATGCTGCTAATACACTATATAAAGAAACCACTAAAGATGCTGACAATATTGAAACTACTACCTTTACTGATAAGTTAGGTAGAGTGGTAATGACAATGGTAAAAAAAGACAACAACACCAACAAAACCCACACGCTTTACGATGATAAAAGCAGAATAAGTAAAATAATGCCGCCAGGCACCACCGAAACCGATGCAGGTTTGATTTATACCTATACCTACGATGGAGCAGATAATGTACTCAGCAAAAAATTTCCTGACAAAGGCTTAGTAGAGTTTGTTTACAATGAAAGAAACCTAACAATAGCTATGCGAGATGAAAATATAGTGGCAAATAACAAAACTTGGCTTAGCAGTCAGTACGATGATTATGGTAGAATTACCAAGCAAGGTTTTGGAGTAAAACCAGCAATTATAAAAGAACTTTTAATCGAAAATTTTTACGATAAAAACGATGCACAAAACACAATTGATACCAGCAACCCAATTTATATTGGTAAACTACACAAAAAAGAAGTACATGTATTAAATGGATATAACGCAAGCAATAATGTGGTGAGTTCTACTTACGCTTTGGACGATTATGGCAGAATAGTTGGAGAGTTAAAAACGAACCACTTAAACGAAGTAGAAGGTTTTTTATACACCTATAATATGGCCGATCAAACACTACAAACTACTCACACTTACGATAATAATACCACCATAGCCACCAACGAGTACGATACTAAAGGCAGGTTAAAAAAAGCCCATTATAGCGTAAACGGCGCAACCGCACAAATTGCCGAAATGACCGACTATAGCTTAAAAGATGAACTGCTGAGTAAAACCATAGGCAATAATGCACAAACCCTTGATTATAGCTTTAACGCCAACGGCTGGTTAACTAAAATAAATGATGGTTATACAACAGGTAACGCAGTTAGCCCAATATGTACCCCACAAACAGACTGTGCTAATATTGACAGCGAAGAAAGCAACCGCAGCCAAAATAACCAGGCTTTATTTGCCTTAGACATACGCTACAACAACCCAACTTATGGCAATGCCCGCAAAAACGGAAATATTGCCGAAATACATTGGCAGGTAAAAGGCAAACAAAAAGACTACTACAACTTTACCTACGATTTTTTAAACCGCCTAAAAACCGCTAACAACTTAAATAATAAATACAACACCACCTATAGTTATGATGCGCGTGGCAATATTGAAACCCTTACCCGAAAAGGCTTAATTGCTAACGATTGCTGTTTTAATAAAAAAAGTATAGATAATTTAACCTATACCTATTACCCAGGCACCAACCGCTTAAAACACATTACCGATGCTGTTGCTACCCAAGCCTGCCCCAGCCAGCACCACCAGGGCAATACCACCAACCAAAGTGGCAGCTATGGCGCACAAATAAAGCTTAGTAGCGATGCTCAATTACCCCAAAATACCAATATTAACTTTAGTGCTGGTGAGGCAATAGAACTAAAAGGCGGTTTTGAAACCAAAGGTGGCGAGCTGCACATTGCTACCAATGGCTGCCCCACCCCAAACCTGGCCAATAGCAGCACCAGTGCATTAGCTTTAAGCAGTAGCTATGGCTACACCGCTTATACAGCAGGCAATACCACTTTTGAATACGATGCCAATGGAAACCTAATAACCGATAATGCCAAAGGTTTAAATATACACTACAACCACCTTAATTTACCCTATAAGGTTATAAAAGATGAAAACAATACCATAGAGTGGCTATACACCGCCGATGGCCAAAAATTACAAAAAAAGACCACCTTAAACGGTACTACCAACATCAAAGATTATTTGGGCAATATGGAGCTTTATAACAAGCAGTTACAAAGCGCTTACCACAATGAAGGCAGGTATGTAGCCGATGGCCAACAATGGGAGTATTACCTAAAAGACCATTTAGGCAACGTAAGAATTGTGTTTACAGAAAACAATGGAATGGTTGACATAGTGCAAGAAAACCATTATTACCCTTTTGGTATGCAAATGAACGGCAACTGGCATAACAAACAAAATGTAAAAAATGATTACCTTTACAATAGCAAAGAACTAAATACTGATTTAGGGCTGAATTGGAGTGATTATGGGGCAAGGTTTTACGATCCTGTAGTGGGCAGGTTTACTGGGGTTGATCCAATAAGTGATCAGTTTGCGCATTTAAGTACTTATAATTATGCTTCTAACGACCCAATTTTAAATATTGATTTGTGGGGTTTGCAAGGTGTTCCATATAGCGTACCCTTTAATGATGGTAATACAATAACAATATTACCCGATTACTATGAAGGGCAATGGATAGATTTTTTTGAACCTGTAGATGAATTTGTAGAAGAATATGTGTTAGATGAAATACCTGTTGTAGGAGAAGCAAAAGCAATATACGAAGGAGACCCAATTGGTTTCTTTTTAGGTTTGATACCAGGTGGAAAGAAAATAATGCAGGGTGTTGAGAAGTTTGCTAAAATTGATCAAAAAGCTTTACAAAGAGGTAGAAAAAGTGAAAAAAGAGTATTAGCTAGTGAAGGTTTGGAAAAAAACACTAAAACTTTTAGTGCTACAGATCCTAAAACAGGTAAAACTAAAAATACCATACCGGATGCAATTGATGGAGGCCAAACTGTTGAAGTAAAAGATGTAAAAATCTTGAGTGATTCGCCTCAATTGAGGGCTCAATCAGTTATTTCAGGAGAAAGTGGTCAGAAAGCACGAGTAATAACAGGAACTGATACAAAAGTTTCAAAGACAGTAAGAAAAAGAATGGAAGTTGAAACAAGAGATGATTTAGGGCCGAACTAAATATAATTTGACTATGAAAAATAATGAGTGGTATCTGAACAAAGATTGGAATGCAGAAACTAAAGAATTCTTTGAAGCTAAATTAAAAAAAGTAAGGGATCCTTATAACAAAGCTCAATACTTAAGAATCAAAGGTAATCGCTTATTAAAAACTAATAGCAAAATAAAACAGGAAGTAGGAGTAGGATTGTTAAACAGAGTTTTAGATAATTTTATTGATGAGGAGACTCAAGCATATTCTGCTGCCGAAATTTTAGGCGATTATTACAGATTGGATAAAGAAATTAGTTTGTCTGAAAAATATTATAGAAAAGTAATAATATACTATCAGAGAAGTCGAAGCGGGACAAGTGGAATAGCTGATATAAAGCTCGCAGAAATGATTGTTGATTCTAAGCAAAAAGACAAGTATGATGAAATGTATTTACTTCTTACAGAAGTTTTTGAATCAACCAAAGGTAAATTAATTTTTAATGATAATAAATTTAGATATGCTTTAGTTTTGTGTAAGATTACTCACTCAATTGACAAGAAAGATGAAGCAATATATTATGCTAAAAAAGCATTTGAAATAGCAAATATAACTGAACCACAGTTAAATACAAAACCTATTGGAATTCCAAAACCAAATAATGAGGATTTAGAATTTCTCAAAATGGTTAAAAATGGAAGGGCATCACAAAGTAAGACACGCTGATGGTGGTAGCACAACGACTGATAATGGGGTTAATTTGTGTGAGGACTGTCACAAAGATGTTCATAGTAAAGATTAGATACAATGAATCGAAAAGAGTTTTTAACTAAAATAAAATCTAATATAAAAAATACTGGCCAACATATAACAATTGTGTCGGGCCATCAAGTGCCAAGATATGCCTATACAATAGGATTGCTTGAGAGACTTAATATTGAACTAATTTTTGCAGGAGGAATTTTCTATTTAGAACAAGATGTAAGAAAAATTCTAAATGGGATTGCAAAAATGATTGATAAAGGAAGTGGTTTTAATTCAACTTTTAATTTAGATTCGCTCGGAGAATTTAGATTAAGTAACGTTCATTCTTCTTGGAGTGAAATTATGATTTTAGGTGTTTATGATTATTATAATGCAAAAGAAGTTAATGCGTATCAGGTTCTTCCTGCTAAAAATAATTTTACTTTGGATATCCCAAATATGACTAAAATATGGTTAAGTACAGAACAACCTGCATGGATGTGGTTAACAGAAGATTGGGTTTATGATGTATCGGAAAAGGTTACAGTTGTGACAGATTTAGATACATTAAAAGGAAATCCAATTACTGAAATAATGAGATGGGAAAAGGAGGAGTGGGAAATGTTTTCAGGGCCTAGTACTGAATTTGATGAGAAGGCAATTAGAGTAGTTCCGATAGGTTTATTACTCAGTATAGATAGTTCTTTATTGCCTGCGTTAGAATTAAACATTGGAAAAGGAATGTGGCGAAAAGGTATTTCAGATAATTGGAAGGATTGGGGCTAAACCCCAAGTTATCCGTAGCTTATCCTCCATTTGGTTTTGCTTTTGCCGCAGAAGCAGGTATAGCAGCAACAGTAGCGTTCGTTGGAAATGAAATTAAAGATGAGGTTCTTTCTTAGGCAGCAGGAGGTTGGAGTTTACTTCTCAAGTTATCCGTAGCTTATCCGAACTGGCTAACCTTATGTGATCGACTAAAGATAAAACAACAAACGGCAACTGAGCAAAAACCCAAACCGTTAAAAATGATTACCTTTACAATGGCAAAGAATTAAATACCGAGATTGGGCTAAATTGGAGTGATTATGGGTTTAGGTTTTACGATGCTGCGATTGGTAGGTTTACTGGAGTTGACCCAATAAGTGATCAGTTTGCGTGGGTTAGTACTTATAATTATGCGGAGAATGAGCCAATAGCAGGTATAGATTTGTGGGGCTTGCAAAGAGCAGAATTTAATACTTATTCAGATCCAGGTGTACAGGCTTATTTAAAAGAAAAGGGAAGATCTAGTTTAACAAGCGAAGAATATACCTTGTTTAATGGACCTTCTGCTGAAGCTGGGAAAATAGGTTTAGGAGTTGGGCTTGGAGGAGGAATAATTGGAGCTGTTAGGCATTTTGGAATGAAAGTAGTTGGTCTATTTTTGTTACAAGAAGCAGCGGAAACTGGTTTTGAAGCAGCAACAGGAATTCCAGTTTTATTAGACCCAATAGATTTGATGCAACAAGGATTAAAAAAGACAGGTAAAACTGTTTTAGGGCATGTTGAAGATAATTACCAAGATTTAGCAAAAGAATTAGATGCAAGCGTTTTTCATTTTGATGATGAAGTTTGGGATCAAATGGTAGAACAAGGTGTTGATATGACTAAATTAAACATTGACTTTCTTGATAAGGTAATCAAACAAGGAGACGATATTGTTTTAACCAGAGCAAATAAAGATATTAGACCAAATAGCGCATTAAGGACGGAAGTTGATTATTTGTTAGATAATGGCTATAAATGGGCTAATGATTCTCAAACAACGTTAATTCCTAAGTGACATGAAATTATTAACATTTATCTCTGAGTATTTTAATTTTTTGCTTGTAAATTTTGAGTATGAAATTTATTCTGGACGTGCATTTAGTTCACGTTCTGGTGTCATTGAAATGAAGAGCGATAATTTAAAAATCAAATTTATATCTGAAAGAAATCAAACATTCGTTGAAGTTGGTAGTTTAGAGGGAAAAGATTGGTGCGAACTCTCAATATTACGTTACTTATTAGATAAAACTCCCATTTCTTTTATGAATCTTGAAGAACTTTCAAGCTTTCTTAAAACAAACTTGGAAAAGATTGAAAACTTATATTCAGAAAGAAAAAACATTGTTGTAATTGAAGAGCTAAAATATAAAGTCGCAAATAAAATTCTTTAAAAGACTAAGGAATATAACTTTCAATTTATATGTATTTTTCTAGAAGTGCTAACTGTACTTCCAAGTTATCCGTAGCTTATTCTAACTTGCTATCCTTACGTCTCCAACTAAGGATAAAATAATACAACAAACGCAACTGGGCAAAAACCCAAACCGTAAAAAATGATTACCTTTACAACAGCAAAGAACTAAATACTGATTTAGGGCTGAATTGGAGTGATTATGGGGCAAGGTTTTACGATCCTGTAGTGGGCAGGTTTACTGGGGTTGATCCAATAAGTGATCAGTTTGCGCATTTAAGTACTTATAATTATGCTTCTAACGACCCAATTTTAAATATTGATTTGTGGGGTTTGCAAGGTGTTCCATATAGCGTACCCTTTAATGATGGTAATACAATAACAATATTACCCGATTACTATGAAGGGCAATGGATAGATTTTTTTGAACCTGTAGATGAATTTGTAGAAGAATATGTGTTAGATGAAATACCTGTTGTAGGAGAAGCAAAAGCAATATACGAAGGAGACCCAATTGGTTTCTTTTTAGGTTTGATACCAGGTGGAAAGAAAATAATGCAGGGTGTTGAGAAGTTTGCTAAAATTGATCAAAAAGCTTTACAAAGAGGTAGAAAAAGTGAAAAAAGAGTATTAGCTAGTGAAGGTTTGGAAAAAAACACTAAAACTTTTAGTGCTACAGATCCTAAAACAGGTAAAACTAAAAATACCATACCGGATGCAATTGATGGAGGCCAAACTGTTGAAGTAAAAGATGTAAAAATCTTGAGTGATTCGCCTCAATTGAGGGCTCAATCAGTTATTTCAGGAGAAAGTGGTCAGAAAGCACGAGTAATAACAGGAACTGATACAAAAGTTTCAAAGACAGTAAGAAAAAGAATGGAAGTTGAAACAAGAGATGATTTAGGGCCGAACTAAATATAATTTGACTATGAAAAATAATGAGTGGTATCTGAACAAAGATTGGAATGCAGAAACTAAAGAATTCTTTGAAGCTAAATTAAAAAAAGTAAGGGATCCTTATAACAAAGCTCAATACTTAAGAATCAAAGGTAATCGCTTATTAAAAACTAATAGCAAAATAAAACAGGAAGTAGGAGTAGGATTGTTAAACAGAGTTTTAGATAATTTTATTGATGAGGAGACTCAAGCATATTCTGCTGCCGAAATTTTAGGCGATTATTACAGATTGGATAAAGAAATTAGTTTGTCTGAAAAATATTATAGAAAAGTAATAATATACTATCAGAGAAGTCGAAGCGGGACAAGTGGAATAGCTGATATAAAGCTCGCAGAAATGATTGTTGATTCTAAGCAAAAAGACAAGTATGATGAAATGTATTTACTTCTTACAGAAGTTTTTGAATCAACCAAAGGTAAATTAATTTTTAATGATAATAAATTTAGATATGCTTTAGTTTTGTGTAAGATTACTCACTCAATTGACAAGAAAGATGAAGCAATATATTATGCTAAAAAAGCATTTGAAATAGCAAATATAACTGAACCACAGTTAAATACAAAACCTATTGGAATTCCAAAACCAAATAATGAGGATTTAGAATTTCTCAAAATGGTTAAAAATGGAAGGGCATCACAAAGTAAGACACGCTGATGGTGGTAGCACAACGACTGATAATGGGGTTAATTTGTGTGAGGACTGTCACAAAGATGTTCATAGTAAAGATTAGATACAATGAATCGAAAAGAGTTTTTAACTAAAATAAAATCTAATATAAAAAATACTGGCCAACATATAACAATTGTGTCGGGCCATCAAGTGCCAAGATATGCCTATACAATAGGATTGCTTGAGAGACTTAATATTGAACTAATTTTTGCAGGAGGAATTTTCTATTTAGAACAAGATGTAAGAAAAATTCTAAATGGGATTGCAAAAATGATTGATAAAGGAAGTGGTTTTAATTCAACTTTTAATTTAGATTCGCTCGGAGAATTTAGATTAAGTAACGTTCATTCTTCTTGGAGTGAAATTATGATTTTAGGTGTTTATGATTATTATAATGCAAAAGAAGTTAATGCGTATCAGGTTCTTCCTGCTAAAAATAATTTTACTTTGGATATCCCAAATATGACTAAAATATGGTTAAGTACAGAACAACCTGCATGGATGTGGTTAACAGAAGATTGGGTTTATGATGTATCGGAAAAGGTTACAGTTGTGACAGATTTAGATACATTAAAAGGAAATCCAATTACTGAAATAATGAGATGGGAAAAGGAGGAGTGGGAAATGTTTTCAGGGCCTAGTACTGAATTTGATGAGAAGGCAATTAGAGTAGTTCCGATAGGTTTATTACTCAGTATAGATAGTTCTTTATTGCCTGCGTTAGAATTAAACATTGGAAAAGGAATGTGGCGAAAAGGTATTTCAGATAATTGGAAGGATTGGGGCTAAACCCCAAGTTATCCGTAGCTTATCCTCCATTTGGTTTTGCTTTTGCCGCAGAAGCAGGTATAGCAGCAACAGTAGCGTTCGTTGGAAATGAAATTAAAGATGAGGTTCTTTCTTAGGCAGCAGGAGGTTGGAGTTTACTTCTCAAGTTATCCGTAGCTTATCCGAACTGGCTAACCTTATGTGATCGACTAAAGATAAAACAACAAACGGCAACTGAGCAAAAACCCAAACCGTTAAAAATGATTACCTTTACAATGGCAAAGAATTAAATACCGAGATTGGGCTAAATTGGAGTGATTATGGGTTTAGGTTTTACGATGCTGCGATTGGTAGGTTTACTGGAGTTGACCCAATAAGTGATCAGTTTGCGTGGGTTAGTACTTATAATTATGCGGAGAATGAGCCAATAGCAGGTATAGATTTGTGGGGCTTGCAAAGAGCAGAATTTAATACTTATTCAGATCCAGGTGTACAGGCTTACCTAAAAGACAAAGGTAGGTCAACATTAACCAGCAAAGAATATGCTTTATTTAACGAACCTTCAGCCAAAGCCGGTAGTGCTGGGTTAGCAGTTGCAAGTTTATTTATTCCTGGTCCAGAAGATGTAGCCTTAGGAGCATTTGCACTTACTAAAGTTGGAAAAGTTGTTTCTAAATTTGCGGATGAGATTTTTGACGGGGTTAAAGGCTTGTTTAAAGGTGGGGATGAGGTTGATTTACCAACAGTTGAATTTAGTAAAACTGAAACCCCCAACATTACAAAAAACATTGAAGAAGCAGTAGAGCAAGGGAAACCAGATATTCTAACAAGAGAAACTAATAAAAGTCAAATTAGAAAAAATAGAAGAGAGGCGTTAAAAGGAGAAGAAGCTGCAAAAGAAGGACAATCTTTAGATGAATTTCCATTTGCTTCTACAAAGGAAGGAGGGTCCGGAGCAAATGTGAAAGGAGTACCGACTAAAGAACAAAATGTTCAAGGAGGTAAATTATCTCAATTTTACCAAAGAAATGACATTCAAAATGGAGATAAATTTAAAGTGAAAATTGTAGAATGATGAGAGTTATTTTTGATGAAATAATTAATTGGCTTTTAAATAATAATAGAAAAGTAATATCCCTTTTAGAGGAAGGTTTACAGGAAGAAAACATAATATCTTTATTGAATTCGGTTGATTTATCTTGTCCAAATGAAGTTTTGGAACTATATAAAACATGTAGTGGCACTCTGATTGAACAAGGGACTTTACTTGATGAGACACATTTTTTTCCAGGATTTTATTTTTTACAATTGGCTAAAGCAATAAAACTCAACAAAGACTTTAGGGATGATGATAGATGGAACAAAAATTGGTTACCCATTTTTGCAAATGGGGGTGGGGATTTTTTTGTAGTTGATTGTAGTAAAAAGGAAAATGAATCAGAAGTAATTGGATTTATGTTAGGATATGAGAAACACGAAGTAGAATTTCTAAGTATTAAAAAAATGTTAGAAACGATTGCAACATGTTACAAAAAAGGAGCATACTACTTAACAGGGGATTTTTATTTAGAAATTAATGATCATCAAGAAGCAGTTATAGCTAATAACATTAACCCTAACCTAAACCGATGGGAAAGTATTTTAGAAGAAAGCTAATTTTGTTATTACCTACCAAGTTATCCGTAGCTTATCCGAACTGGTTATCGTTATGTCTCCAACTAAGGATAAAATAACAAACGGTAATTGGGCAAAAACCAAAACCGTAAAAAATGATTATCTTTACAATAGCAAAGAACTAAATACAGATTTAGGGCTAAATTGGAGTGACTATGGGGCAAGGTTTTATGACGCAGCTATTGGAAGGTTTACTGGAGTTGACCCGATAAGTGATCAATTTGCGCATGTAAGTACTTATAATTATGCGGAGAATAGCCCTATTGTAAACATTGACCTTTGGGGTTTGCAAGCTGTATGGAGTGGTTCTGGATTAGTGAATAGCCCATCAATAAAAGGTAGTGGTTCTGATTATGTTAAAAACAACCCAAGCACTGCAGCAGCTATAGCAGTTGGTTTTATTGCTGCGCCAATAGGTTTTGCTCTAGCTGCTGAAGCAGGCCCTGCAGTTACAATAGCATTTATTGCCAATGAAATAAAAGATGAGGCTATTTCTCAGGCAACAGGAGGTTGGAGTGATATTTTAGATGTCTCTAAAAACCTTAAAAATCTTGCTGAGTATGGAATAAGAAAACTTGATATTGGAGGAGGTGCAAAATCAAAATATACTGATGCTTTAAATATTGATTCTAATTCTGAGAGTGGGTTTAAAGGAAACTTGAGTGATTTTGTTAAACAAACTGGAGGAAAAGCTAAATTTTCTGATGTTGTAGTCGATAATCCTCAATTTAATTTTTTAGAAGATGCTGGAAACATTTTAGAAGAAGGTGGAACAATAACAGTCAGAGGAACTATGTCTAATCCATATTTTAATAAAATAATAAAAGGGAAGGCTGCTGGTGTAAAAGACTTTAATGTATCAGAAGCCACCAAAATTTCTAATGAAGGTTTCAAGCGAACTGATGGTGAATCTATCACAGGCCAAATGTATGAAGTAACAATAACTCAAAAACAATGATTAAAAAATTTATCGTTTCAAATATAGATGAGTTTAACACCTCAGAAGGATATTTTGGTGATTCTTTTATAAGAGATGAATTTATAACAATACCTTATTTTAATATTGGTTTGATGGAAGACCACCCTATTAATGTACATAAGCAACAGCTGTTTATTGATTTTTGCTTTATTCAAATAATTAATCCAAAATATTTGTCTGTATTTCAAAGCGGAGTTTTAATAAATAAGTTGAAAACTTACGATTTTAAGAAGTCAACATTTCTTGGTGGTACATTTATAGGAGATCATTCCGAGATTAATTCTGAAATCGAAATTCAAGCATCTGACATATTTTTGATTTTACCTAAAGAGTATTGTAGTTCTTTAAATATTTGGATTCCCGCCTACAAAAAGTTTAAAGAAAAAGGCAATATCCCAGAAAAAAAAGTTGTCAGTTTTTTATCTCAAACATCAAAAATAAATAAAATACAAGTTAGATTTAATAAATAACTATATAATTGTAAACTACACACAACTATTGGAAGATTTTACCTCTGAGGAATAATTGACAAACCACAGTTATATAAAAAAAGACAACAAATGAAAGTATAACCTAAAAGACCATTTAGGCAACGTAAGAATAGTGTTTACAGAAAATAATGGAACAGTTGAAATAGTGCAAGAAAACCATTATTACCCTTTTGGTATGCAAATGAACGGCAACTGGCATAACAAACAAAATGTAAAAAATGATTACCTTTACAATAGCAAAGAACTAAATACTGATTTAGGGCTGAATTGGAGTGATTATGGGGCAAGGTTTTACGATCCTGTAGTGGGCAG
>ENA-ORXR01001678-ORXR01001678.1-marine-metagenome-genome-assembly--contig:-NODE-1678-length-22771-cov-16.457037_pt1 | contig 22771 bp, 22 predicted proteins | sample MGYA00237866_ERZ511479 | MGnify/ENA metagenome assembly ERZ511479 | reverse complement strand
CCATGCTTCCTCATCAATCCGCGAAATTGGTGGTAGGTCAGATCCAGCCGTTCAGCGGCTTTGCCTTGATGGTTGTCGCTCATTTGCAGGGCTTCATCTATCAATTTGCGTTCAAAGGCGAGCACCCTGTCCTGAAAACCGCTTTGCGGCGCGGGCTGTATCTCGGTGCCTTGACCGTGAGGGGGAATGTCTTTCGTCTCGAATGCCGGGATGTTGAGTGCGGGGCGCTGTGCGGCCTGCGCCTTGTCTTGCAGGCGGAAGGGACTGTCAAAGGGGTCAAAGACGATCGGTCCTGCCGGTCCGCTGCCAATGGGATCAGACAGGGACTCATCGGCCAGCCAAGCTTTTGCGGTATTGCGCTCCACAACGGTTTTTAACTCGCGCACATTTCCCGGCCAATCCCGGGCCAGCAAGGCTTCGCTGGCTTCGGCGGCAAATCCGGGAAATCTATCGGCGCCAAGCTCCGCCGCTATCTTACGGCCAAAATGATCTGCGAGCGGGAGTATATCGTCCCGCCTCGCGCGCATGGGCGGCAGGGTCAGAACTTCAAAGGCGAGGCGGTAGAGCAAGTCCGCTCTGAATTCCCCGCGAGCAGCGGAGGCCGGCAAATCAATGGAGCTGGCCGTAATGACGCGGACATCGACTTCCTGTTCGGCGTGCTCACCGCTGGCTTCATAGCGGCCGTATTCGACCGCCCCCATGAGTTTTTCCTGCAGGCGCGGGGAGACGGCATCTATATTGTCGAGAAAGATTGTGCCCTCATCCGCGTGATAGAATTTACCATTTGTATCTTCCCGTCCGTCGAGAAAGCTCTCCCCAAACAGCTCTTCATCCAGCTTCTCATCCGTGAAAGCCGCGCAATTGACCGTGATAAAGATCTTCTCCCAACGCGGTGACAGGAAGTGAAGGCGCTTCGCAATGAGCTCTTTTCCCGTGCCATGCTCACCGACCAGCAGGACGGGGCGCTCTAAAACGGCAGAATCGGACACGCGGTCCAGGATAGAAAGATAGGCTTGGCTTTGCCCAATGGGCTGTGGAGGGAGTGCTGCCATGTAATTTAGTCCAATACGCTAAATATATTTAGTAAAATATACCATATGAGTGTGAGAAATACCATTCATTTTCACGTTAGAAAGTCGAAAATTTATAAAACCTAATAAAATCAATGATTTAAAAAAAATCGACAAAATCTTTCTTATCGTTCATCTTTGGTTTGTCGGCGGAGAGCAACAGCCCCCCGCCAGACAGGAGACGAAACGAAAGATCACACGGTGTGCCAACCAGATCTTTCACAACTGGAAGACTAAGGAGAGATAAAATGACCTTCCGTACAATCGACACAGACATGAGTTCGCTAGGGGCTTCAGTGGGTGCCACCACAGAATCCGACATCACCTTGGGCGTTTCACGCCGGGCACGTTCATCCCGCCGGTCAGCCATTTTAGGCTCACGGTTTGGCGGAATGCGGGCTTCGCATTACTCGAAATACTAAGGAGACAACAGTATGGACCGTTATTCAAACACCTCTGAAACTTGGCGCTCAAAAGGGTCGCGCTTTGTCAAATATCTGACAACGCGGCCTGCCGAATGTTGGGGCTTCTTCGCCGTCGGCATCGTGGTCGCAAAGATCTTTCTTTAACCCCAGCCCCGATTAATTCCGAAACGGAAATAATCGGGCACATTAGAAAACCAAAAGTCAATTAGGAGACAAAAATGGGTATTTTTTCCCGCATGGGCGACATCATTAACTCAAACCTCAATTCTATGATCGACAAGGCTGAGGATCCTGAGAAAATCGCCCGCCTTATCATCCAGGAAATGGAAGATACGCTTGTAGAAGTCCGCACGGACGCCGCACGCAATATCGCAGAGCGTAAGGAATTATCCCGCAAGGCTGATGATTACGCCTCCCGCGCATCCGATTGGGAAGCCAAAGCTGAGCTCGCCTTGACAAAGGGCCGGGAAGACCTGGCGCGCGGTGCATTATCCGCCAAGCAGCAGTCTGAGCAAATGGTTCACGTCGTCGAAAGCGAAATCGCTATTTTGGACGAAGCTGTCGGCAAAGCAGATGAAGATCTCGCAAAGCTGCAAACAAAGCTGAACGAAGCCAAGGCCAAGCATAAGGCGCTTTCAATGCGCACGTCAGTTGCCAAAGGCCAAATCAAAATGCGGACAATGGTTCGTGATACAAAGGTCGAAGACGCCTTAGCGCGTTACGAGCGGATGGAGCGCAAGGTTGATGACCTCGAAGCGCATGTTGAAAGTTTTGATCTCGGCTCAGGCGGCGGCAGCCTCGAGAGCCAGTTCGCGGAACTTGAAGCCAATGACGCGGTTGAGGACGAACTCGCTGCTCTGAAAGCGCGCGTGAACAAGCCTAAGGCTGCAAATGGCAGTAAAAACAAAAAGGCCGGTTAAACACCCGCCGCACCGAATTTGCACCCGGTCACCCAGTTGATAACTGGGTCCCTCTAACCCCCGAACGACCGGGTGCAAAACTTAAAACAGGAGAGAAATAGAAAGGCATGGACATGGGCATTTTAATACCACTCGCACCGTTCATCATGGTTCTCGGCATAGTCTGGGTCAGCGCACATTATAAGCATCTGAACAAGACAGTCGGAACGATAACGGAAGATCAAGCGATGGAGTTGACACAAATGTCAAAAATCGCAGACATATTAGACCAAAGGGTCGCCGTCTTAGAGCGTATCTTGGACGATGAAGTCCCGGATTGGAGAGAGAAATGAGCCCCGCAATGGATTATAACGATCACGAAAAACCAGCCGCGCGTCGCCTGACACGCAACAAAGTTGACGGAAAATTGGGCGGTGTTTGTGCGGGTATTGGTGACTACTTAGGTTGGGATCATACGATGGTTCGAATTCTAACGATCTTGCTGATAATTTTCACGGCCTTGCCGCTAATTGCTTATTTTGTTCTTTGGGTTTTCATGCCCAAAGATTCCCGCGCCCCTTATATCCGGGAATATCGCGAGCAAAAGCAGGCTAAGACCCGTATTGAAGCGCCCGCCGGAACAGCCGGATCGACGACGACATATAATGATGTGAAGTCTAAGTTCCGGTCACTGGAAGTTCGCTTACAAGACCTCGAACGGTCAATTACCTCTAAAGAGTGGAAGTTGAACCGCGACTTCCGGGATTTGGAAAAATAAATAGAACTTGAGGCGCGTCAGGAGAGAGATTGCGCCTCAATACCCCCCCCGCCCTTAACAGGGCTTCGATTATAAGACCCGGCGCAGTGCCATGCGCCTTACATGACATCATAATGATTGGCTAAGGGAGAGATTGCCATGATGAAGACCGTTTTAATTGCATCCGCCGTATTATTCGCGGCGCCCCCCGCAGGGCAAGTTACAGACGCCGAGTCTGTTGAAACCCAACAAACGATAATGAATTTGCCAGAGACCGAGGCGGTCATCGCGCAATTTTCTTACCTCCAGCTCAGCCATGACGTGGAAGGGTTCAGCCTCGCGATAACGGACACAACGGCGATATTCGTCGACTTGGAATTTCCGGGCGAATTTCATATCCGGATAGGATTTTAAAATGAAAAAATTTATAAAAATTACCGCCATTAGCGCCGTTGCCATGACCGGTCTTGTCGCCGCAGCGCAGCCAAGTTTGGCGGCTGACCAGCTTGAAATACGCGACTTCGTCGGCACAATTAATTGGTCTAATGGTCCAATGTCCGTTGAGATTGAAAAGAATGCGGGCGAGACGGAGATTTCAGGGCGTCGATCCGTCGTGGTCGATGGCGGCCAAAATAAAATTGACGGGTCTGACTGTCAGTCCGCGTACGGCCGATACGACATTAATTGGTTTGGAAAGAGAAAACAGGGCAATGTTGGCGGATTTAAAAATCTCGAGGATTTGCCCGTTTTAAATATAACCTTGCCCGAAGACGCAAAACTCATTCTTGGAAATTCTATCGTCTTCACGGCGGGAGCGCCGAACATTGCAGAAGCTGACCTTGCGCTGAGTTATTGCGGCGACGTCACGCTCGGCGATATTTCGGGACAAATGGCACTCGACAGCCGGGGTTCCGCTGATGTCGACATCGGAACAAGCGGTCAGCTCGTTGCGAGTCTCAAGGGATCAGGCGATCTCGCGGGCGGCGACAGCGGCGATGTCCTCATAAAATCACATGGATCCGCTGATATCGACTTGGGAGACGTAAAGTCTCTTGAGGCAGCCCTTCATGGGTCGGGGGATTTATCTGCCGGCGTCGTTGGCGGCGCCGCTGAGCTTTCCTCGCAAGGGTCAGGCGATGTGGAATTAGATGAGGTGAATGGACGCCTGTCTTACGCGAGCTATGGGTCGGGCGATCTGGATGTTTCGGCTGTGACCGGGGCGAGTCTAGAGGTCGAGTCTTACGGGTCCGGCGATATTGATATTGGCGGCGGAGAAGTGGATGAGCTGATTGCAACGGTTCGCGGCTCGGCAACGATTGAGTTCTCAGGCGAAGCGCAAACTGCAAATCTAAGAGCCACGGGGTCCGGCGACATTTATATCGACCGGGTCGCAGGCGCCGTTGAAATTAAAACATCCGGTTCCGGCGACGTCGAGATAGACAACCGCGGCTAAGAGAGAACCCTATCAAGACGGGCGTTATAAAGACAGGCGGTTTGGGTCAGAGAATTTCAGGCGCAGCCGCTTGTCCAATGGACCAAGTTCATTGCAAATTTTTGCCACCAAAGCCTCGGCCAAAAGCGGCGCGAAGGTAAAGCCTCGGCTGCCTAGGCCTGATATAGTCCAATGACCTTGGCCCAAATCGCAAATCACGGGAAGCGTATCACGAGATGTCACTCTGACGCTGGCGCGCGACTGGCGGTCGACCGGGCTGGTCTCGCGTCCGACAATTTCGGCCAGCGCGGAGAGGTTTTTCCGGTCGTCTTCAGGCCTCAATTCAAAAGGATCGCGGTCGTCTAATCGGTCATGGGTTGCGCCCACTAAGGCCGCGCCGTCAAGGTTGACGGCATATCCGCCATAAGCGGTTGGCCTGTCCCAAACAGGTTCTGCCCAGCTAAGTTGCCCGCGAGAAAATCTAAACCCCAAGTCCGGCGCGAGCGCGCGAATGCCATAGCCCGCCGCGATAAAGACGTGGCTGAACTCTGCATGACGCCGGATAGTCTCATAAGTTTCCCGCCGGGGTTCAAACGCGTCAAACAGCTTGGAGGGGTCAATTACCAGCGCCTCGTCTATCCAAAGCGAGTCATTTTCCCATCGCAGTTGGTCGTCACCTAAAGGGGCTTGCGCGGCGAGTTTTTTATAACGCTCCGCTTCTTTTTTGGTTTTAGGAATTTGCCGAACGCCGCGCGAGATAACGGCAGTTTCGGGGTAGGCCCGAAGCGCGTGAAGATAGGCAGACAGGAAAAACCGGCTCTCGGGCCTGTCCTGTAAATCAAAACGCGGTTTGACGAGCGCCGCCGGATTTCCGCTGGCGGCAGGATGCAACCCCGCGTCGATCATATCAAAAGAGATGTGCCGGGCAGAAAGCGCGCGGGCGAGGGAGCGGCCGGCAATGCCTGCCCCCACGATCAACGCCTTGTCTATAGGCGGCGTGAGGGCCTTAGCCTCTCCGGGGAAGTCTGCTTCAAGACGGTGGCGTTTGCGTCCAAATCCCGGCATCTTTCGGACGGTAAATCCGGCGCCGGACAGCGCTGATCTTACTGCACCTGCGACGGAAAATGTGGCTAGCCGAGCCCCCGGCGCGCAGCCATCAGCCACGCCCTGCATGACCTCGGCGCTCCACATCTCGGTGTTTTCCGACGGGTTAAAACCGTCCAAGAACCACGCATCGGCTTTTAATCCATCCACTTGATTAAGCGCCTCTGACACATCGTCATGGATGAGCGTAAGCGTCACAGGCCCGAAATTTAGCCGGTGAATGCCTTTTACGCGGCCCGGCCAGTTTTCCAGGAGCCGCGCTGATAAGGCGTCTAATTCGGGCCAGGCGCGAAGCGCTTGCGTCAACTGTTTTTTGTCAAACGGGAATTTCTCGATGGATAGATAATGCAGGCGTTGGCGGGGCCCCGCCGTCTGCATCCAAGCTTTCCAAGCGGCGAGGAAGTTGAGGCCAGATCCAAATCCTAATTCTGCAATGGTGAAGACGGGCCGCCCCGCCCATTTGTCCGGCAGACCGCACCCGCCGAGGAAAACCGTCCGCGTCTCTTCCAATCCGCCGTCCGCCGAAAAATATATATCGTTGAAATCCGTTGCGACGGGCGCCGAGGGCCGCGACCAGTCCAGCCGGGCTGCGGGCGTCTGTATGAGGGGGCGGGGTCCTGCCATAACAGCCTCTTAGCTAGGCAAAAAGCAAAGGTCACGACCGCAATTGGGAAAACTCAAACGCGCGTAATGTGATGTAAAAGCAACATTTTTTATTCAAAATCATTTAGACTCCGAAAGGCCGCTTGCATGCACTGCGCCGCCGCGATAGTTAATAACCAATCGCGGCTTTAAAGTCCGCCTAACTATAACCTCCGGGGATTCATGAAAAAACGTACTCACCTATTGGCGGCATCCGCCTCAGTTTTCGCCTTACTCGCAACTGCACCTGCTTTTGCGCAGTCCTCTGACGATGATGTCATCATCATTAGTGCAACAAAGCGAAATACAACTTTGCAAGAAACGCCTGTAGCCGTTACTGTCACGACAGCTGACGTGATCGAAAAAGCGCAAATTTTGGACATCAAAGACTTGCAGTCTGTTGTTCCGACATTCCGTGTTTCGCAATTACAAAACTCAGCCAACACAAGCTTGTCCATTCGCGGCTTTGGTAATGGCGGCAATAACATCGGTATCGAACCGGCTGTGGGTGTCTTCATTGATGGTGTGTACCGTTCCCGCGCTGCCGCTCAAATTGGTGACTTGCCAAAGCTTGAGCGCGTCGAAGTGCTTTCAGGACCGCAATCTACGCTCTTCGGTAAGAACGCGTCTGCCGGTGTTGTAAGTGTCGTGACAGCGAAGCCTGATTACGAAACCAATGGTTATGTCGAGGCCGGTGTTGGTCGTTTCAATCAAATATACGCCAAAGGTTATCTTACAGGCGGAATCACGGATGACTTGGCGGTTAGCCTGGGTCTTGGCTTCCAAAATCGTGACGGCTATTTTGAAAACCTCGCAGAAGCGAATGATTTCAACGACCTTGATCGTTTCAACGTTCGCGCACAGGCCTTGTGGGAGCCGTCTGATACGACGTCCTTCCGCTTGATCCTTGATCGCAGCGAGCTTGACGAAAATTGCTGTGGTACTGGCGTCATTATCGATGGCCCCTTCGCGCCGGGTCAGCCAAATGTTGGTGATATTATCCGGTCGCTCGGTGGAAACCAGCCATCTTCCGATAACCAGTTTTCATATGAGACATATGCAAACAGTAATTCACAAAACCAAATTACGGACCGCGGCGTTTCACTCGAAAGTAAATTCGCCTTCGGTGATTTGGGGGTAACATCCATCACGGCCTATCGCCGCAATGAATCAGATTACGTGTCTGACTCAGATTACAACTCCTTAGAATTTCTTGAGAACGTTTTTCAGGACACTGATATTAAGACCTTTACGCAGGAATTACGTTTAGACACGTCTTTCGGAGACAAAGTCGATGTTCTCCTCGGCGGTTATTATTTCAGTGAAGACATCACGCAAGATGCCGGTATCGAATATGGTCAAGATACACGTCGTTATATTGACCTGCTTGCAGGCGGTGCGGCGACGCTCAACGGTATCGAAGATTCCCTAGGATTTGCCCGCGGTACATTCTTCTCTGATGATACCAGCGTCTTGGAGACCTTTACCCAAGATGATGAGGCTTTCTCAATCTTCGGACAGGCTGATTTCAAACCGACTGATCGCCTGACGGCAACGGTGGGTCTGAACTACACGGAAGACAAAAAGAAAGTTACAATTGATGGCAACAATAATGACGTCTTTGGTAACTTGTCCCTCAACGGGGCTGACGGTCGTCAAGTTATCTTCGTGTCGCAGCTTGCCTCAAACTTCCCGGCTTTAGCCACGTCTTGCGGATTGGGCCCACTAATGTTCAGTCCTGCAAATGTCGGCGCCGTACTTGGCGCGACCTGCGTCATTGATGCCATGGGCAATACAGCGCCCGGCTCAGTTGTTTTCCCCGGTTTCCAAGCCCAGGTTCAAGCCGGCGTGGATGCTATTCCTGACGCGGTTCTTAATGACCCGGCACTAAACCCACTGGGCGGTCTCTTTGCGCTTCAGTTCCAGCCGCAACAATTAGAATTCCCGAATTCAGTTGAAGATGGCCGGACGAATGATGACCAACTGACTTACACGGCGCGCCTTGCGTATGAAGTGAATGATAACTTCAACGTTTATGGTAGCTATGCGACGGGTTTCAAATCTTCCTCATGGAACTTAACGCGTGACACGCGGCCATTCGCGTCTGACGCAGCCGCGCTCGACGCTGCGGGCCTCTTGCCGAATAACTACGTGCCTTCAACCGGCCGTAACTTCGGGACACGCTTTGCTGCTCCTGAAAAGGCCGAGGTTTTTGAAGTCGGCCTAAAGGCTCGTTTCGATTGGGGTGCATTTAACATTGCTGCGTTTGATCAAACGATTGAAAACTTCCAGTCTACGATCTTCCAAGGGACAGGTTTCGTTCTGTCAAATGCGGGTTCACAATCCACAAAAGGTATCGAGTTTGACTCAACTTTCGACCCGCTTGATTCCCTTCGTGTGACGTTTGCCGGTGTGTTATTGGATCCTGTATATGACGACTTTACGGGCGCTCCGGGTCCGAATGGCACTGTGATTGACCTGTCAGGACAAAAGCCTGCAGGTATTTCTGAAATATCACTTTCCACATCTGCGACTTATACGCATGAACTTGGAAACGGTATGGAAGCCTTTATCCGCGGTGATTACCAATATGAAAGTGAAGTCCAAATCGTTGACAATATTGCGGGCGTTGATCGCGCAACCAATATCATAAACGGTTCTATTGGCCTTGACCTTGATAATGGTTTGTCCTTGCTGGTCTGGGGCCGCAACCTGAATGACGATCAGTCTTATACAAGTGCCTTCCCGGGTGTTGTCCAAGGCGCGACTGTTAATGGTTACCCAAGCCAGCCACGTACATATGGTGCTTCTGCGCGCTATTCGTTCTAAGGTCAGGCCACCTAAAATTTTGAAGCCGTCCCATCGGGGGCGGCTTTTTTTTGCGAAAATTTCCGGTCATTCGTGAATGGTGCAGCGCGCGGGAAAGGCGTTGCGCGTTGTATGGAGGCTTGTGTAGACTTTTCCCATGAGCTCATATTCACATACCGGTCTAATCAACCCCTTTGATACGCCCGAACGGAAGGCCTTTCGCGAAACAATTGAAAATTTTGTTGAGGCAGAAATTCGTCCCCACGCCTTTGACTGGGACGAGGCCGGTCATGTCCCTTGGGCGCTTCACGAGAAACTTGGGGCATTGGGCGTTTGGGGTTTCGGCATTGATGAAAAATACGGCGGATTGGGGTTTGACGATCCCTTCATGCGTATGGACGCCGCCGTCGCCATGTCAAAATGCGGCGCGGGCGGCATTCCGGCGGCCTTGGGCGGCCGGGGCATTTCGCTCGACCCTATTCAGAAATTGGCACATGAAGACATCAAGTCCCGGGTCTTGCCCGAGGTTATTTCAGGACGAGTCGGAAGCTCCCTCGCCATTACGGAACCGGGCGGGGGATCAGATGTTGCGGCTTTGACAACACGCGCGCGATTAGACGCGGGGGAGTGGATGCTTAACGGCTCTAAGACCTTCATCACCGGCGGCATGGAGAGCGATTATTTCGTCGTGGCAGCGCGGACGGGCGGAGAAGGTTTGACGGGTATATCCTTATTCTTTGTCGAAGCGGATTGTCCCGGTTTCACGCGAACGAAACTCGAAAAGAAGATGGGCTGGTGGGCGTCTAACCAAGCGGCGCTTTATTTTGATGATTGCCGCATTCCTGAGGCCAACTTAATGGGCCAGGAAAATTATGGCTTTATCCAAATCATGGAGAATTTTAATTACGAACGCCTTAGCCTTGTCGCAGGCTCGCTCGGTATGATGCAGGCGTGTCTGGAAGATTCCATTGCGTGGGCGCAAGAGCGAAAAACCTTTGGGAAGCCGCTTATTCGGCATCAGGTCATCCGTCATAAAATTGCAGATATGAGCGCGAAGATCGACGCCGTGCAATCAAATCTTTGGATACTCTGCGCGCAAATCGAAGCCGGAAATATGCCCGTCGCCGAAATTTGCAAAGCGAAGTTTTTCGCGACGAAAGCCCTGGAATTTTGCGCGTCTGAAGCCATGCAAATTTTGGGCGGCGCAGGATATTTGCGCGGAAACCGTATCGAGACGGCTTACCGCGAAGTCAAAGTCATGGCGATAGGCGGCGGGTCAGAAGAAATTATGAAAGACTTAGCCGTCCGCCAGATGGGCTTGTGACGTTAAAAATCGATCCTGTGAATCGATTTAGGCATAAGCCAAAACGTCCTCGTTTCGGATGTGATATTAATTCCGCATATGTAGCGTCCGTGAGTGACCTGCTCGCGTTTTAATTCGCCTTTAGCCAATCCAGCGCCGCATCATAATCCGCCGCGAGCGCTTCTGCACGTATGTCTATCGCGGGGCGGGCCTCCGGGTCATTAAAGACATGCATCCGGCCTTCGGCCATCATGGCCAGCGTGAGGTCGGCCATACGCGAGGCGTCCATCCCATTTGCGACAAGTGCAGCGACACTGTTCTCTGCGGCATTACCCGCTGCGACCTTGCCCGCTGCAGATGGGCGCTTATCTCCCGACTGGCCAATATTGGACTTCACCCAAGTCGGGCACAGGCAGGTTACGGCAATGCCGTGTTGCGATAATTCTTGCGCGATGGATTCGGAATATCCGACAACCGCAAACTTCGTCGCATGATAGGGCGGCATATATTCCGTCGTCATATGCCCTGCCATGCTGGCGGTATTGAGAATATGTCCGCCTTCTCCATGCGCCTTGATTAAGGGCGTGAAAATTTCGACGCCGTAAACCACGCCCATCAAATTAATATCGACAATCCATTGCCAATCCTCGAGGTCGGTTCTGCCGGATCGCCCCGCCAAACCTACGCCGGCGTTATTCATCACGATGTGTATCTTTTCGAAGGTCTGAACTGTCTTGTCCGCCGCGGCCTTTACGGAGTTGGGATCGCGCACGTCGCAAACCACTGAGGCGAGGGAAGCCGACGGCCCGCCGAGCGTGTTGATGGCCTCGTCCAAACCGGGCTTATCAATATCGGCCATCATAACTTTTGCGCCTTTGGCAAGCAGCGCGGCGCAGAGCGCATAGCCAATACCGGAGGCCGCGCCCGTTATGAAGGCCACTTTATCGTTATACGTCATGATATCATTTCTCTATTTGGCGGCCGCCCGCCGGGTGCCGGGAGCCGGCGGTGTTTCCGGCCCGCCCGCAAAACACTGGGCGTTGTTCATCCACGTCTTAGCGGTAGGTCCCGTCATTACCAATGCTGTGTCCGCGACATTTCTGCATTGCGTGACAACTTGCGCGAATGCGGTCGCCGGGCCTTCGATACGATTGTCGTCCTGAGGGTCATTCCAGGTCCAAATATCTCCAGACGGCGCTGTCAGTCTGACGAAAGGTTTCGGGGAGGGCGGCCTTTGCCCGCGAACCCGGAATGACCAAGAGAAGGTCGTCACGCCAATATGAGCCACATTTTTCAGCCGATCAAAATTCTCTCGCTCCACGCCAAGCACGTCGAATATCGCCTGCGCATGCGCCCAATGTTCCATCTGCCGCGCGATAATGCTGGAGCGCACCGACATATCCGGGCCAACCCATTTCACGCGCTTGTCAGGATCAGCCGCGTGGAACCTCTCGCTCATTTTGGGATAGTATTCCGCCCAAGCCTCAAAGAGTTTCGCGCCGCGTAGATCAGAGAAATATTCCGTCTGTAAGGTCAGGTGGTCAATGCCGTCGCCCATCCGTCCCATGACGGTCGCCAAGAAGGACATAAATTCATCCGAAGAGGACAAAGCTAAATCCGCCGCGATATTCCACAGATGTAAATGGCCAATAATATCTCCGACGGTCCAGGACTTAAACAGGGTCTCCTGCTCAAAGATGTCGGCGTTGCAGCCTTCCAGCAAGCCGCGAATTTGATCGCATTCCGCTCTGAAATCCAGTGCTTCTGATGTGGCAACGTTTGGGGTCATGCCCGCGCCCGATTGGCAAGGCGCGGAGGCGTGGCAGGCTCGCCCCAATATCCGGAATCATCTGCGATTTGAATTGTCTTTAACATAAGGCGAAACACAAGGAGAAACATGGGGCGAAACCTGCTGAAATCACGACATCGCGCTTGTCCTTTACGACTTGACACACGCGCGTGACTGAATAGTAATTCAGTCAAATTGAATAGGCTTCAGCTGTTGCAAGTCAAGCTAACACGCAAAGCCGACGCACTCGCGGGGAGAGCGAACGACATGGCATCGGGGCCGGTAAAGACCACTAAAATGGCCGCCGCCCCCGATGCCTTGTTGACCGCCGCATCCCCTTCCACCCGCCAATCAAGAGTTCAAGAACGTGTCGGCGTCATCATTACGGCTGCGCGCGGTGTGTTTTCACAGCATGGTTATGGCAAGGCGACGATGGCGATGATTGCGCGCGAGGCCAGTGTCGCCGACGGTACGCTTTATACCTATTTCGAGAATAAGGATGCGCTCGCCCGGGCGGTCGTTGCAGATTTCTACGCCCGGCTGACCGAAACTGCGCAAGCGGGAGTCGAGACGCGGCGAACAACCCGCACCCGTTTGGATTTCCTTGCGCGGCATCATCTCACATCAATCATGGAAGAGCGCGGCATCATAGAAATGCTGCCCTTGCTAACTTCCGATATGACGACATATGCGGGCAGCGAGATTTACAGGTTCAATAAAACTTACGTCGCCGTTTTCGATGCGCTGGTCAGAGAGGGCCGCGCAAGCGGCGATATTGCGGGCGACGTGGATGTCGCCGTCCTTCGGGATATATTCTTCGGCGCATTGGATTACGGCGCGAAATCACTTTTAGTGCGGTCCCTGCGCAGCGAAAATAGCAAAGCGGATATCACGCGCCTCGTGGACAGATTAGTGGGCATGATTATCGGGACAAAAAGCGCGGCAGGCTCGCTCACCGATAGGCTCGAAAACGTCGTTGACCGTCTCGAAGCCGCCGTAAAATCAACTGAACGAAAGCCTTAGGACCTTATGATTTCTGTCGAAAATTTTGCAAGGGACGCGGAAAAATGGTTTGCGGAACATACGCCGCGCGATCTGGATTTCATGTTGCCGCTGACCTTCATGGAGGTCGGCACAGATCAACAATTTGAGTTCCTGCAAAATTGGCAAAGACAAGTCTATGAGGCCGGGTTTCTCGGGGCGGCTTGGCCGTCGGAATATGGCGGCGGCGGCCTCACGGACGCCCATCAATCTGCGGCAACCAAAGTCATGCGGCGGCTCAACGTCCCGATCATGATGAATACCATCGGCCTGTCTTGGGCGGGGCCGCTCATTTTGGATATTGGTTCTGAAGCGCATAAGAAAAAATATATCAAAGGTATTTTGTCGGCCGATGATATTTGGTGTCAGGGATTTTCCGAGCCAGAAAATGGCTCCGACCTCGGCAACGCGCAACTGCGCGCGGTGCAGGACGGCGACGACTATATCCTCAACGGCTCCAAGATTTGGACGACTCACGGGCATTATGGAAAATATATGATCCTGCTGGCGCGAACGGATTTTGATGCGCCGAATAAATATGCGGGGCTGTCCTTTATTCTCACCCCGATGAATGTGCCCGGCGTGCGGACGCAAAAGATAAAGAAGCTGACGGGAGAGCATGGCTTCACCCAGACGTTCTTTGAAGACGCGCGCGTTCCGGTAGATGGGTTGATGGGCAGCGAGGGCATGGGCTGGAAAATTGCCATGCAAACGCTGGAATATGAACGCGGCGCGCGCGGAGGGCAGGCGGGCGGTTATTCCATAACGGAACCTGACCCGCTCGAAATTCTCAATCTCGCGCGGGACACGGGACAGATAAATGACCCGGTCGTGCAGGATGATTTAATTGATTATATTATCGACGCGCAGGCGCTGAATTTAAATTCGCAGCGCGCGAAAATTGGCTCCCTCATTCGGGATAATCCTGCCGGGTTGCCGCTAATGGAAAAGCTGGCGAAGACAGAATTTGCCCGCGAGATAAATCAATATGCGCTGACGCTACAGGGGACACGAAGCGCTTATTATGTAGGCGAGCCCAATGCCGTGGATGGCGGCTGGTGGCATCGCTCTTACCTCAACGCGTTCTCGGCGACGATTGGCGGCGGCACGTCTCAGATACAGCGCAATATAATCGGCGAGCATGTGCTCGGCCTGCCGAAAAGTTATTAGGGGTATTGATGTCTTTTGACCCCCAAGCCTTAGGCCGCCTCGGTATTACCGAGGAACAGATTGAGCTCATGGATGTCGCAGAGAGCTTTTGCCGCGAGACATCTGACATTGCGGATGTGCGCTGCTTAATCGAAGACAACACCGGATTTGATCCGAAGGTCTGGAACAAAATCGCAGCGCTGGGCTGGCTCGGTATCGCGATACCGGAGAGTTATGGCGGCGTCGGCCTGTCCCTCGCAGAAGTCGTGCCGGTGGCCGAACAAATGGGCCGCCGTATGATGGCGCTACCCTTTGTGCCGACGACACTCGCCGCGCAGGCTTTACTATCCGCCGGAACGGACACGCAGAAAGATGCTTATCTTCCGAAAATAGCCGAAGGCATGATTGCGACATTGGCGCTGTCGGAATTAAACGGATCTTTTGATTTTACTGAAATTGAAATGACCGCGACGCGGACCCAAGACGGGTTCTCCCTGACGGGCCGGAAAATCCTCGTCCAAAATTTAGACGCCGCAAAGCTCGTTATTGTTAGCGCGAAATTAGACGGACAGATTTCTCTCTTCGTAATTGAGGCTGATTTAATTGAAGGCTCCAGAATGCGCCGCGAAATCATCATTGATGAAACCAAGCGAAGTTATGAGCTAAATTTCGACGGAATTGCTGTGCCGGAAAGCGCGCTCATGGAGGTCGGAAAAACACCTGCCGCGCTTGAACGGGTTGATTTGGCTGCGAACCTTCTGAGCAGCGCCGAACTCGTCGGGGGCGCACAAAGCTGTATTGATTATACCGTGGATTATCTCAAAACGCGCAAGCAGTTTGGCAAACTCATCGGTTCTTATCAGGCGCTCAAACACACAATTGTCGACGCCTATGTCAGCTATGAAAAAGCCCGTAGTCTCCTTTATGCGGCGGCGCATAGTTTCGAGGAGCAAGGTAAAGGCGAAGTCGCAACGCGTATGGCCGCCGTCGGAGCCGGGCGCGCTTTATCCTTTGCCGCCGACCGCGCGATTCAATTCCACGGCGGCTTTGGCTTCACCTATGACTGCGACGCCCAACTCTACCGCCGCCGCGCTATCTTTCATGACAGCCTCTACGGGAATACGCGCTGGCACAAAAAGAAATTAGCGGGACTATTGTTTTAGGGGTGACACAACACTACGGGTAACTTGACTTTAAAATTAGCTTCGTTGCAAACGGGGTAATGAAGAAACGTATTCTAAATTATTTATCGATTTTGAGTATATTGTCACTTTTTTGGATTTTTTCAAACCAATTCGGAGTTTTCTCGATTGATGATAGTCTTGAGTTTGGATTCAGTATGTTGTGTGGTGTTACAGCGGTTTCGACTTTCACTATTTTTTTTTATACTGATCATGATCGAATATCGGTTTTTGTAATCTTAGTTTCATTATTACTGGCTTTTTTGACGTTAACCTATGCACTTGTGATGATGAAAAATGGCTCCTCTCTGGATGAGGGCATGAATGCTCTGTTGTTTTTGGCTTGCATTGGAATTAGTATACTTGCGGCGTTATTCAGAATTCGAGATATTCTTATGTATAGTTCATTGTGATCGAAAACCGATGCGCAAAGTAAAAGTCATGCAATAAAGACAAGCACGAAACCCACGCCCTCAACAATCTGTGACGGGCATTTTGAAGTTGCCTATGCTACTCCACCCCCATGACTGAAACGCAAATCCGGCTTTCCATCTTTTTGGGCGTGTTAATCCTTATGGGGGCGCTGGAAGCTTTGTTTCCTGCGCGGGACCGGGTGCAGCCGCGCGCGCGGCGTTGGACCGCGAATTTGGGGCTTGTCGTCATTGATACATTGGCCATTCGGTTTCTCTTTCCGATTATCGCGGTTGGCGCGGCGCTCTGGGCACAAGCCGAAGGCTGGGGCGTTTTAAATCTAATCTCTCTGCCGAGTTGGGCTGCCGTTTTAATCGCGGTTATCGTCTTAGATATGATGATCTATTGGCAGCATGTGGCCTTTCATAAAATCCCCGTCCTCTGGCGATTGCACAAGGTGCATCATGCGGACCGCGATCTGGATGCGAGTTCGGGCCTTCGCTTTCATCCCGTCGAGATCGTGATCTCCATGCTTTACAAAATGGCTATCGTTATCCTTCTGGGCGCGCCCGTTCTCGCTGTAATTATTTTCGAAATTCTACTCAATGCTTGCGCGATTTTTAATCACGCTAATGTCCGCTTGCCGAATTGGATTGAGCGGCCCTTGCGCCAAGTCATGGTGACGCCAAAGCTGCACCGCATCCATCATTCCGTCATCGAACGCGAGACCAATACAAATTACGGATTTTCCGTCATTTGGTGGGATAAGATTTTCCACTCTTACACCGATAAACCCGAGGGGGAATTGACGCTCGGTTTAAATGAATATCAAACGGATGCGCCGTCGAGCCTCTGGTGGAGCCTCGTCGCGCCGTTCAAGAGAAACTAATTATTCGCACGCATCATTCGACAGTGACAGATTTCGCGAGGTTACGCGGCTGATCGACGTCTGTCCCGAGCGCAACGGCTGTATGATAGGCGAGGAGCTGCAGCGCGATTGTCGTGATGAGCGGCGACACAAAAGGATCGCAGCCCGGAACGACAATCAAATCATCCGCCATACCGGCACCTAACTTCGCGCCTGCAGCGTCCGTGATGAGCGTGACTCGCGCGCCTCGGCTGGCCACTTCCTGCAGGTTCGATACTGTCTTATCGTAAAGCTCATCCGTAGGCGCGAGAACAATGACAGGGGTTCCGTCCTCAATGAGGGCAATAGGACCGTGTTTTAATTCGCCCGCAGCATAGCCTTCGGCATGGATATAAGAAATTTCTTTGAGCTTCAGCGCGCCTTCAAAAGCGATGGGCACTTGCGCGCCGCGCCCGAGGTAAAAGGCGGACCGCGACGGCGCGAGCGTTTTGGCTTGCGCTTCTATCTCGGCGTCCAATTCCAAGGATTCTGAAATGAGTCGGGGGACGGAAATAAGCTCAGACGTCAGGCGCAAAACTTCCGCGTCGTCTAACGTTCCGCGGCTTTGCGCGGCAGAAAGGGAAAGCGCGGCAAGCGCCGTTAATTGCGCTGTGAAAGCTTTGGTCGACGCCACGCCGATTTCAGGACCTGCATGAATAGGCATCGCAATATCGGCTTCGCGGGCCATAGTCGAGGTCATGACATTGACGAGGGCCGCCGTGGTCAGGCCGTTTTCTTTGCAATAGCGCAGAGCGGCCAGCGTATCGGCGGTTTCGCCGGATTGAGAAATCGCGATGAAGAGCGCATTTTCGCTCAGGACCGGGCGGCGGTAGCGAAATTCTGACGCGACATCGATGTCGACGGCCAATCCCGCGACCTGTTCGAACCAATATTTCGCAACAGCCCCTGCATAATAGGCGGTGCCGCAGGCGATTAGAATAATGCGGTCAAATTTTGTGAAGTCGAGGGCAGCGGCCAAGTCAGTTCCTTTTACGGGCCGCTCTCTCTTGTCGCCCAGATAATGGGTGAGGGTGCGCGTGACTGTTTCGGGCTGCTCATAAATTTCCTTGAGCATGAAATGGGCATATTTGCCCTTTTCCGCCAGGGCAGGTCCGCCTTCAATGACGGTGATCTCGCGCGTTACGGGCGCGTCATTTTCATCAAATATCTCATAGCCTTCGGGACGAATAATGGCCCAATCGCCTTCGTCGAGATAGATAAGCTGGTTCGTAAGCTGCGCCATCGCCATGGCGTCGGAGCCAAGGTAATGCTCTTTTTTCTGCGGCCCAATACCAAGGGCGAGCGGGGAGCCCGCACGCGCGCAAAAAATCTCGTCCGGATTATCGTCGATGATAAGACCAAACGCATAAGCGCCTTTTAACTGTTTCAAAGAGGCCGCAAAAGCGTCGCGCGGCGATAGGCCTTTGGCGAGCTGAATGTCGACGAGATGCGCGACAACTTCAGTGTCCGTATCGGATGTAAAGGTGCGCTGATCTGCCAAGCTTTCGCGAAGCTCGAGGTAATTCTCAATAATGCCATTATGGACAACGGCAACACGGCCGGAGCGGTGCGGATGCGCATTGGCTTTATTGGGGACGCCATGTGTTGCCCAACGCGTATGGGCAATGCCGGTTTGGCCATCCAGATGAGATTCGCCGATACGGGCTTCGAGCTGTTTGATTTTACCTTCAGCGCGGCGGCGATCCAACGACCCGTCGGTTAAGACCGCGATGCCGGAGCTGTCATAGCCCCGATATTCCAACCGCTTGAGACCATCAATCAAACGGTCCGTCACCTGATTACGTCCCGTTATTCCAATTATACCGCACATAAAACTCGCCTATTCCAATCCGGGATAATATATAGCCACGCCACATGAACATAAGCGAAAAGCCTTAAATAGGCATAAAGATGAGCGCTAAGGCAAAATCAAGGCGGGACAGCGGTCAGTTTGCAGCTGGTCGCCGCGCCGCGTGTTTACGCGTCTACCGTGTCATCAATCTCGGCGCTCCACTCGCCTTTGCTGGCGAGGCCGTTCATACGGGCGCGGTGGTTAAATGCCGCCTGCGCCGCGTCGTAATTAGCCGCGTCGCCTTTCCATGCAAAAAGTGCGGATTGTTGCAGCGCGCGGCCATAGGAATAGGTGAGCTTCCATGGGAAGCCGCCTATCTTATTCATCATGTCGAGATTGCGCGTGGCTTCCTCGTTCTGCTGTCCGCCGGAGAGAAAGGCGATACCCGGAACAGCGGACGGCACGGTGTCTTTCAACACTTTAATCGTGCGCTGCGCGATTTCTTCGCGTGTTGGCTGTTCGGCGCATTTTTGTCCGGCCACAACCATGTTCGGCTTTAGGATGATACCTTCCAGCGCGACGCCTTGCTCATAGAGCTCGGTGAAAAGCGAGTTCAGAGCTTTCTTCGTCACTTCGTGGCAACGTTCAACCGAATGATACCCGCCCATGAGAACTTCGGGCTCGACAATCGGGACAATACCCGCTTCTTGGCAGAGCGCAGCATAGCGGCCCAGCGCGTGGTTATTGGCTTTTAATCCGCCGCGTGTCGGCGTTGATCTGACATATTGGTCGGGGTGAGAAATTTCGATAACGGCGCGCCATTTGGCAAAGCGTGCGCCAAGCTCGTAATATTCCGCGAGGCGTTCACGCAGCCCATCAAGGCCCTGCGTAATCGTTTCGCCCGCGCGGCCCGCAAGCGGCGTAATGCCCATATCGACTTTAATGCCGGGAATAGCGCCGGCGTCTTGGATAAGTTTGACGAAAGGCGTTCCGTCAGCAGCTGACTGGCGAATTGTTTCGTCGTAGAGGATGACGCCGCTGATGTGGTCATTCATGGCGGGTTGCGTGCGGAATAACATCTCGCGCCAATCCCGGCGATTGGTCTCGTTATTTTGAGTGTCGATAGAGGCGAGGCGCTTGCCGATCGTGCCTGTGCTTTCGTCGGCGGCTAAAATACCCGTTCCGGGCTCAACCATTTTAACGGCGATTTTATTAAGGGCTTCGAGATCCATGATCCACTCCAATCCTGAGGTATTTTTAAATCTGATTATCTCAATCGGTCTAATTAAGCTTTAAGAATTACAACACCGGGCAATGTCTTGCCTTCCATCCATTCTAAAAAGGCACCGCCTGCTGTAGAGATGAAGGTGAAATCGTCCAAGACATCGGCCATGGCGAGCGCGGCGACGGTATCCCCGCCGCCTGCAACGGCGATGATGTCGCCTTTTTTGCAAAGCTTGGCGGCAAATTTTGCGCATTCCACGGTCGATGTGCCGAAAGGCGGCAATTCAAATGCGCCCAGCGGCCCGTTCCAGATGAGCGTTTCAGACGCTTCCATAACGTCCAAAATAAGGGACACCGTTTCCGGCCCGGCGTCCAAAATCATCTCATGCGGCGCGACATCATCTAACCCGCAAACGCGGCTCTCGGCATTGGCTTTGAACGCAGTTGCTGCCACGACATCTACCGGCAAGACAATGCGGCAGTTTTCTGCCTTCGCAGCCGCCAGAATATCCAAAGCTTTGGCCTTGAGATCTTTCTCGCAAAGCGACGCGCCAACATCATGGCCCTGCGCGTAAAGGAATGTATTGGCCATGCCGCCGCCGATCACCAGTGTGTCGAGGCGAGAGACGAGATTTTCCAACAGGTCGATTTTCGTGCTGACCTTCGCCCCGCCGACAATCGCCATGACGGGTGTCTTGGGATGGTCAAGCGCCGCAGAAAGATGATCCAACTCGCGCTCCATCGCGAGGCCTGCATAGGCGGGCAGATATTCGCCGACCACCGCACTACTCGCATGTTTGCGGTGCGAGGCAGAGAACGCGTCCATAACAAATATATCGCCAAGGCTTGCCAGGAACTGCGCCATTTTTGGGTCGCCGTCCGTTTCCATTTTAGAAAAACGTGTATTCTCGACGAGGATAATGGCGTCTTGATTATGGCCCGCGATACTCTCTGCGCTTGGGCGCTCAATAAAGGTCACGGATTTTCCCAACGCGGCTTCCAAAGCGGGCACGATAAACTGCAATGACATGGCGGGAACGTGCTCGCCCTTTGGCCGTCCGAAATGCGATAACAGGACGACCTTTGCGCCGTGATCTTGCAAATATTGAATGGTCGGCAAAGCGGAGCGGATACGCGTGTCATCCGTGATCGCGCCGGACTCGTCGCGCGGGACATTAAAATCCGCTCGCACAAGCGCCGTTTTTCCGGCGAGGTCAGCTGTTTCTAATCTCTTAAAGCTCATGCCGTGCAATCCTATTTGTTGGCCTATGTTTCGGCCATTTTTCTTCCCATCACCCGCGCAACATCGATCATGCGATTCGCAAATCCCCACTCATTATCATACCAAGCAATAATTTTCACGAGGTCGCCGTCCATGTCTTTCGTCAGGAGTGACGCGAAAGTGGCGCTATGGGGATCATGGTTCAGATCAGAGCTGACAAGCGGGTTTTTTGAGTAACAAATAATACCCTTCATCGTGCCGGCGACGGCTTCGGCCATGACCGCGTTCACCTCTTCCGCAGAGGTCCGCATCTCGGGTTGAAAGGCGAGATCCACCATGGAGACATTTGCTGTCGGCACGCGCACAGCGGAGCCGGAGAGCCTGCCTTGCAGCTCGGGAATAACCAAGCCAACCGCTTTGGCCGCGCCTGTCGAGGTCGGGATCATATTGAGCGCCGCCGCACGGGCCCGGTAGAGGTCTTTATGCGAATTATCCAAAATGCGCTGGTCTTGAGTATAGGAATGCACCGTGGTCATGAAACCGCGCCGAATGCCGACAGTTTCCATCAAGACTTTTGCAACAGGCGCGAGGCAATTCGTTGTGCAAGAGGCGCAGGAGACGACTCTGTCCTCTGCCGTGAGGTCCTGATGATTCACGCCGTAAACGATGGTTTTATCCACACCCGCGCCCGGCGCAGAAATAAGAACGGCTTTCGCCCCGCCTTTGAGATGCGGTTGAACGCTTTCTTTTGACCGGAATATGCCGGTGCAATCCATAACGACATCAACGTCCAATCCGCCCCAATCAACCGCGCCCGGATCGCGGTGGTGGCTCATGGCCACGCGGCCCGTGCCATAGTCAATAAAGCCGTCCCCGATCTCGACCTTATTCATGAATCGTCCGTGGACGCTGTCATAACGGAGGAGGTGGGCCGAGGTTTCAACCGCGCCGGGAGAGTTGATGACGACGAGCTCGACATCCTGAATATCATATTCGACGAGCGCGCGCGCGACGAGCCGCCCGATACGGCCAAAGCCGTTAATTCCGATTTTCAATGTCATTTTCGGTCCAATTCTGACGGGTTCGAAAAATTCCGAAACCAATGCGCAGGCCGTCTTAACAAGTCAACTCTATCCACTTGTTTTGCAGCCATTTGCAGGCCATTCTATGCGCAAATATCTAAGTCTAGGTAAACCATATGACTGACAGCGCTGACATCAAATCTGCTAAACAAGCTCTAGAGCAAGCCGTTGATTCCTTAGAAGCAGGATTGGGCGGCCTCATGTCTCGTATGAAGAGCCTTGAAGCGAGCGCAAATGATAGCGACGCCTTTCGAGAAGACCGCGTGAAACTGGCGGGGCAACTCGACGAGATGGCCGCCGAGGCTGAAGGTGCCAAACAAAAGCTCGCCGCGCGGGAAGCTGAATTTACGAAAATTACGCAAGAGGGCGAGGCTGAGCTTGAGCGTATCATGGGCGTCGTGCGCGGCGCTCTCGAAAAGTCTTAAGGAGCGCAAAATGGGAAAAGTCAGTCTCGATATAAATGGCCGCAAATATGCGATGGGCTGTGAAGACGGCGAGGAAGAACGCTTGCTGCGCCTCGGGCAAAAGCTCGA
>ENA-ORXR01001677-ORXR01001677.1-marine-metagenome-genome-assembly--contig:-NODE-1677-length-22773-cov-24.528683_pt1 | contig 22773 bp, 27 predicted proteins | sample MGYA00237866_ERZ511479 | MGnify/ENA metagenome assembly ERZ511479 | reverse complement strand
GGGGGGGGGGGGGGGGGGGGGGGGGGTGGTAAGGGCGCCGCCGACGCAGTGCGGGGAGGGTGCGAACGTGGCTGGCGGGGCCGACCCGACGCCGTCGGCAGCGTCGGCCGCGCGTCCCGCCTTGCGGCTGTGGGCATGGCGGTGTGGCGTTGTTTTGGGCAGTTTTTGGGGGGGCCTTCTGGTTGTGGACGCTTGCCCCTCCGACTTGACGCGGCTCGTGCAGCGCCCTTGCCGTTCAGTGCGCGCTCGCGCGCGCCGCCGGGTCGGGCGGTGGCGAGCCGCCGGCCCCGGGGGAGAGTTGCGCCGTCTGCGCCGCCGCCACGCGGCGCGGGGCGCCGCGGCCGGGTCGCCGCGGCGGAGCGTGAGGACGGTGGGGGTTCCCCGCCGATGGTGGCACCGCTGCCGCCGCCGCCGCTGCCGCTGGCGGTGGGTCCGTCGCGCGCGCGACGGGGCTCTGGTGAGCTGGACAGAGGGGTACAGCTCTACTTGGTACGACCACCACTAAGAAACACTGTGGGCGTGTTTGCATCTCGCTGATGCGTGGCCACCCTGCTGTCCAAACTTTATGGGACGCTCACACCCCTGTGTCTCGTCCCCCGCTGCCGTCGCAGGCAGTCCCCAGAAAGGTTTTCCGGGCTGGTCCGCCGCCTCGCACGCGGCGGGCCCCACGTCAGTGACATTGAGCGCGGCCGCTCCGCCCGGCGGTATGACGAAAAACCGCGGGTGTCCGTGTGTGTACCCGACGCACCGACAACGGGAGGAGCGCGGCGATCGTGCACGCGCGGTGACGACGGACCCGAGACCGCCGCCGCCTTCTTCCAGCGCAGCGCTCCTTACAGCATGGGTGCACGCATGCCCGTTTTCGCAAGAAGTTCTTGTCAGATGGCATGTTGCAGCACAAGATCATGTAGCGTGAACATGATCAGCAACAAGTTCTTGTTTCTTATAGTTGGTGGGTAGAGCCTGGATACGTAACGGACAATCAGTGCTCCAGAGCCATGACCCAAAGCGCGTGGCGCGCCCTCATTGCAAGACTAATTAAGGGCTGGATACGTATGATTGTTGGCGCACTCTGAAGCGCAGTTCTGCAGCATGAAAATGTGCTCTCTTGCACTCACGGTCTGCACCGGCTCGAGGCGCTTCTTGCTATATGGGGTTTTCCAGTGCGATCCAAGCAAAGCCTTGTTGCAAACCCCTTGTATTGAAAATCGGGCCACAGGGTACTGTGAGGGGGTGCCAACACCTTACTGCGGCCCAAAACGTGCCGCTTTGCTGCTTGTGTGCTCCCACGTTTTCAGGAGCCCTGCGCAGTGTCGGCGTGGCCGTCCATCGGCGTATGAGATGGAGCCACCAACCTGACTGGCGGCGTGGCGCAGAGATTAGCGATGGCCAATGTCAAGCCACATGGGACATGTCCATGTCCCTTTCATGTCGCCCCGCACGGCGTCATTGGAAACGCACAGCCCAGTCAGTCCGACTCGAGCTGCGCGTCACTGCCACGGACGCGCAGCGCGAGACGCGGCGTCACTGCTGAGAAGTGACACTGCGGCAGTGGCGGCTACAGGCTGAAAAGCGCCATCGCGCCAGCTGAACGAGGTGTGGCAGTGACCCGCACCTCTGTCTCCCCTCAGCGTCGGATGGATATCCAATGCCGACCACTCCGTGCTTTCGAGTGTCCACCGGCAGAGAAGAATGGGGGTTTCACCAGTGGACCACTGGTCGTCGGCGAACACGCCCGCTGCACATCCCTCACCTGCCGTCGTTGCTTTTCCCGCCACTCTAGCTACGGCAGTTCGCCTCATCTCCGTCATTTCGCATCCTTCCGTCCCTTTCCCTAAGCTCCTCCTTTGCCTCGTCTCCCTCGCTTTGCTATGCAACTTGCCATGGGCACTCCAGCATTGCCGACCACCGTCACGGCAACGTCTCCCCGAAAACCCGATGCGGCCGCCTCGGTGGTAGGCGCGCTCCTCACTGCTTGGTCATTGTCACTCCGCCGACATGTTATGTCATATGCCGTCAATAGTAGTAAAAGTCCTCGGAATACACAAAGAAATGTTATTTCCTGAGGCTGTAAAAGTCAACACACAATGCCACCGTGATGCTCTGTACGCCAGCAGCATTCCATTATCCGACACCGATCAGCAGTGACTGCACCCGAACGGGTCGTTCAATGTGGCGTTACAGTGCCTTGGTTTATCCAGTCTTTTTTCCGTATGCCCCTGGTTGTAGTCGCTGGTGCCGCCGCCAACCCGAGAGCTCGCCCGCGATAGGTGGCGCGCCGCGGAGGCCGCAGAGGCGGCTGGCGTTGTGGCCGCTCCTGCCGCGACGGCAGTAGTGGCAGCAGTGGTGGCTGCGCTGCTGAACGTGGGCGGCGGCGCTATCCTTCTACGGCGTGACAGGTGGCGGCGGCTATGGGGATGACGACGGCAGCCGGCAATACCGCACTTGGCAGCGGCAGCGTGCCCGCACATGCGCTCGGCGCGGCGCCACCGTGCCGTCGGCGTCGTCCCGTTTTTGCCGCCCGGGGATACGGCTGGCAGCCATTGGCACCGTCTCTATGTCACTGCTGCCGCCACTGCGGCCGACGCGCGCCGTCCCCCCCCCCCGTGGTGGGGGCACCATGACGTGTCGCTGCGTTGGTGCCTGGTGCGGAGGCGACCTGCGACAGCCGCGGTGCGACCGCCAGCCCACGCGCCCGCCTGCCCACGTCCACGCTGGTGCGAGTCCGCGCCGTGAGGTGGCAGGGAGGTGGGGGGGTGGGGCAGCGGTGTCGCTACTTGTATGTGTGCGCGGACGGCGGGCGGCCTCATCGGCGGCCGCACCGGCTGGTATCCGGCGGGCAGAGGTCTTTGGCAGTGTGGACTGCCGCACCACGACGCGCGACAAGCAGTGTGGCGGCGGCGATGGCTCGAACTACGCCGGCGCGCTGGGCCGTCCCACCACCGGCACCGTTTGGTGGCGTGGCGCGCGGCGCACCCGCACGCACACGCCCGCCACGTGGCCGTCGGTGAATGCAATTCCACACCTCGCCCCCCCCCCCTACCCCGCTCCCCCACGCCAAGAGCGGTGTCCGAACGGCCACAATGCCATGGAAGGGCTGCCGCCGTCTTCGCCGCGGCGGCACCTTGCCCGCGGTGCCGCGCCCGCGGTGGCGGAGCGGAGGGACACGGCGCCGGTTGAACGGAGCAGCGGGGCTCGCGGCACCCCATGGAGGTCGTGGCAGTCTCACCCCCACGGCCGACGGGTGACGGCCACGACGCCGCGGCGGCCTTCAGCGGCGGCGAATTTCACCGCCCGCCCGCCCGGCACAGGCGCCCGGAGACGACAAGTGCACGTACGGCTGGTGGCGACGCCGCCGCTGAACCTGCGGCGGACGTCGCAGCAGCGGCGCAGCCATTCCTCCTGATGAGCGGCGCCGCCGTGCTGCGGCTGTGGCGCTACGGTTGGCGGCGGCGGCGAGGACGGTGGCGGTCGGCGGCGCCTCGAGCACCTGCGGAGACGTACCCATACGGGCGGTCTCGGCGCGGCGTTGCGGCAGCCTCGGCGTTGCGCCGCTGCAAGGGGAAGCTGTGTGCAGAATCGGACGCCGCGCCCCGACGGCGTTCGGCTGGGGCGCGTGGCGCCGCCCGCCCACCCACGACCGGCGGCCGGCGGCAGCGGATGCGGTTACGGTGGGCCGAGCTGGATGATGGATGCGAGGGGGAAGCGGCGGTGGGGACTTTGGAAGCGGGGGATTCCGGGTTTGTTGAAAGGGAGCAGGCGGGGTACGCTGCAGTAGTGCCACACGGCTGCGTAAGTTATGGCGAAAGGAACAAAGGCGGCGATGAGAAGGTCTCCGCGCCGTGTGAGTTGGAAACCTTCTTCTTCGGACAATGCTCCGGCTCTGGATAAGTTCTGTTGAGCGGGCTCATTGTTCTTTTTACTTTTGCATGATTCTGTTGCTCAGTGCAAGTGGAAACATGAAAGAGAAATTTACTTCTGACGCGACGAGCGCCGCCGAGCGGGGGGCGTACAATGGACCCTCTCAGCGTTGAAGGGAAGCACATAGAAAGTGCTCTTCTTGGATACCTGGCGGCCGGTGTCAGCGTACCAATGCCAGCGGTGACAAAGGCCGGTGGACGCCGCCCCACGGTGCACCAGGTCCTGGCGAAAGATGAGGACGTCACCAGCATCTAGGATGACCGTGGTACAGGGGATGGGCTGCGTCAAGCACCCACCAGACGTGGACGGCAGGCACCGATGGGACGCGGAAAACACGTCCACCTTCGTCCCGTCTTGTACCGCCATCAGCAGCGACAGCTTCGGAACGTTTGTCCCGGTCATTTGGGAAGGCCGAACGTTGTCCACGTGCATTAGTTGATGGGGGCATTCTCCTTTGCTCCGAAGCAGCGTCGGCCCCAGCATGACGTAGGGCTCTCCTTTGATGACCGCAGTATCATCCACCCCAGCAGCCGCCCTTGCCCCGCCCCCAACAGCACGGACCCCTTGGCTAGGGGACCAGCCATCCCCAGCCTCATGCACGGGATTTTCCACCCCCTCCTTCACCTCGGCACCACAATCAGCCCCTCCCCCGTCGACCACCCCCGCGTCTTGCTCCCCCCTGTGACTGCCGTGCCCAAGACCCAGGCTGATGATGTACAGCATGTCATCGGCCACCTTATGCATAGAAATCCAGTCATGGAAGTCGCGGCTGGGGAGGTTGGCTAACGGAGCCGGCGCGCGGCCTCCAAACTTGCGCATGAAGCGCCCCCCCGTCGGAAGGTCCGTAGGGTACTTGAAACCGGCCGCCAACAGCTCCTCTAGCGAGAGGTGATTGAACATAACCTCAAAGGTGTCGTCGTCGAGCCCGTCACACAATCGAGAGACGTTGCGAACAAGTTTCTTGTCCCGCACGCCACGCAAGACCAGCCAGCCGTCGGACGACCACCCGAGCTTGGACGGCAGAACGGCCATCGCGGCCTTCAATGTAAGAGCAGCCGTGCCTGTCCCAACCGCTGAGAACTCCGTCGTGTCGCCCCCAGCCGCACAGCCCCGCGCCTCGCCGGAAACGTCCGCGCTACTTCCCGCCAAGTCGCTTCGCTCCGCGTCACGCCCGGCTCCGCCGCTCCGCCCCCGTCCTTGCCCCGCGGGACCACCATTCCATCGGCGGTGTTTCTTACCGCCATTTCGACGCGGGCGGTCCGACCGCTTGCGCAGCGCCCGCTCCGTCACCTTGGCGACCATCAGAGTATGCAGAAGGGGAAGTAAGTTGAGAAGGTCGGTGGGGGGGGTGTCGTTGACAGTGCGTTGGGGCTTGGCGAGTCGGGTGGGGCCGGGGGAGAAGGTTGTCGAGGCAAACGTAGAAGAAGCCAAACCGGCATGTGCTCTTGAACGACAAGGGGGTGCGAGGGGGCATCACACTTGGACGGGCGGGGAAACAATTCGCATCTGAGGCAACTGTTGTCAGTCGCGCCCACGAGCCAGCATGGTTGATCCATTTAAATTATTCATGACGTGCCACCCCCTGTTGGGCACCCATCGCCATCCGCGCTCCCGAGGCACCATCCCCCCTGCAATTGGCTCCAGAACCATCTCTCTCACGCCCAATCGCGCACGCGCCGCTCCCGTCACCCTCGCCGTGTCGGTTACCATACCGCCTCTCCAGCGCCCACTGGTGGACACGCCACGTCGCACAAGCGCCCCAGCCGCTGATGTGACGCCAGCTGCCATGAACCCCACGACCCTCGTGGTGGCCTCCACGCCACCTGTCCCAAATGCACACTGAAAACCCGCTGCGCACCCCCTTCCAGGGCTGCAAGCTGACTAACAACTCCACAGCACCACCGTTCCGGCCCCAAAACCACCCTTCGTGCGTTTGTGCCCGCCTCCGTGCTGGTCGTTTGGTCGTTTGACGTACCCCTTCTCACGGCTCGTTGCGCCCATCTCCGGGCCACACCCCCGATCCTCACAAGCACTCGCGCCGCTCATAAGAAGCAGTCCGGATGGCATTTCTGTTCACACCGCCGACGTGGTACGGGTGGCGCGCACCGTCGGGCCCCTTGCGGCTCGACGGGCGCCTCGCTTGTGCGGCGACGGCAACGACGACGTGCACCGTCGGGCCCCAGGCGGCTCGACGGGCGCGCCGTCGGTGATGACAACGGCGCGCACCGTCGGGCCCCTTGCGGCTCGACGGGCGCCTCACTTGTGCGGCGACGGCAACGACGACGTGCACCGTCGGGCCCCAGGCGGCTCGACGGGCGCGCCGTCGGTGACGACAACGGCGCGCACCGTCGGGCCCCTTGCGGCTCGACGGGCGCCTCGCTTGTGCGGCGACGGCAACAACGACGTGCACCGTCGGGCCCCAGGCGGCTCGACGGGCGCGCCGCCGGTGATGACAACGGCGCGCACCGTCGGGCCCCTTGCGGCTTGACGGGCGCCTCGCTTGTGCGGCGACGGCAACGACGACGCACGCCGTCGGGCCCCAGGCGGCTCGACGGGCGCGCCGCTGGTGATGACAACGGCGTGCACCTTCGGGCCCCTTGCGGCTCGACGGGCGCGTCATTTGCGCAGCGATGGTAACGACGACGTGCACTGTCGGGCCCCACAGCCGCGGCACGCAGGCGCCCACATTTCCGCCGTAGCTCCACCCGTGCCTAAGCCACCATCTTAACCGCGGGTCTGCCTCAAGCGTCTGTGCTGCCACCCGGACGCACCGGAATTACATGAGGTCTGCGTCCGCATCGGCGTCCGCGTCGAAGGTGGCAGCGGGATGGGTGCGTCTGTGCCACAGTGGGCGGCGGCGGCCGCCCCACCAGCGGCGGGGCGGCCGACCCACGCAACCGGCGACGCCGCCCACATGGCCGACAGCGCCGGCAGGGGCACGGGGTAGGTGGCGGGGCAGCCGTCGGCGAGGCCATCGACGCCCCCGGCCGCCGCCACGCCAGCCTCGGTGTAGCACCGGTCGAGGATGTCCGTGCCGCCGACAATGGACGCCACGTCGACGACGGGGTTGCGGAGCACCGCCGCCGCGTGCAGCGACGGGTAGCGGGAAGAGAGGTGGGCGCCGAGGAATCCCCCGTGGCTGCCGCCGACAATGCCGACACGCGGCCGGTCGCCGCCGCCGCCACCGCCGTCGCCGCCGCTGTCACCATCACCGCCGTCGCTCAGGGCGGAGAGCGCCCACCAGGTGGCCGCCACGCACTCGCCTACATCCTTCGTGCCCGCCCGCCCGAGCAAGGACGTCATTTCCGCCTGCGGCGCGCCGGTGCTCCCCCGAAGGTTGGCCATGGCGACCGCGTAGCCGGAACGCACATACGCGGTCAGGGCGGGCGAGTAGGCCGAACCGTACGCCGAGTGGGGTCCCCCATGGGGGTACACAATCAGCGGGGGGGGGGTGCTCGCTGTCCGCTCGACGCCCGCCGGCGAGCCGCCGCCCGCCGCCACGCCCGCCCCGCCATCATTGCTGGCCGGCCGCAGCGCGGCGGTCGCGGCGGGCGTCGGTGTCAGCAGAACAACGTGAAACGAGTCGGCAACGTCGGCAGCGTCGGGGGACACTGGGGCCCAGCCAATGGCCGCCGCGTCGGTGGGGAGAGTAGCGGCCGCCGCGTCGTCGGCGCCGCCGCCGCCGCCGCCACCGCCGCCGTCGCCGCCATCTACGCGGCGCAGGTATTGGGTCCTCACGGACGCAACGCCGAGGTCGGCACGCCGCGCCACGGGGCAGAGGCGCAGGGCGCCGCCGCCGCCACCGTCGACATCGTCCGTGGCGAACGCCACCCACGGGGGCGTATCCGGCCCGCTGACTTCCACGATCGCCACCCCCCCCGGCGCCGCGTCGTGCACCACCGCCGACCCGTAAGGCTCCACCACCGCCACCGCCACGGCGGCGGCCGGGTCGACGCCCCCGCTGTCCCCCTCGTCGCCGCCACCGCCGCGGGCCGCGACCGCCTCAAGGTCGACGGCGACGCGCAGCACGACCTTGCGGCCGCCCCACGCCGAGTTCACGACCAGCGCGTGCGGCTGCAGCCACGGCGCGACGGGCAGGGCGTGGGCGTAGAGCCCCGGAATGGCCGTTTCTGGCGGGTGGCCCCGCACGACGCCGACGAGCGTGGCGGTGACGGCGGCCGCCCAGCCGCCCGCCGCCATGCCGGCGGGGCGCACCCCGACCCGCACCGTCGACGTGGACGCGTGCGCGCCCGTCCAGGGGGTGGCCACCCACACGAGCGCACGGCCAGACGGGTGGAAGCGGGGCGACCGGGCACAGCCGTCGTCACCACTCCCGCACACCATGTCGGTCAAGGTCGGGCCCCCGTCGCCGTCGCCACCGCCACCGCCGCTGCCGCCGCCGTTGCCGTCCGCATCGTCGGCACCCACCTCGGCGGGCGCCACCCCCACATACACCGCCGACGTGCGGTTGTAAAAAAATCGGGTGCCCGGCTGGAAGGCCGGCGCCCCGGCCGCGCCACCCCCAACGGTCGGGCGGGCGGAACAGGCGACGGCCGCCCCGTCCGGGGACCACACGGCGTCGCCCGCCGCCAAGCCCGGCGGCACCCCGCCGAGGCGGGAGACCGCCGGCGCCGCCGTGGCCCACGGCCGACTGCCGCCGTCATCGCCGCCGTCACGGCCACCGCCGCCGCCGCCGCCGCCCGCCGGCGGCACCGCCCCCCCCCATTCAACGACAAACAGCGCCGGCGCGCGGCGGCGCACGTAGCACTCGCCAAAATCATTGTCGCGGTCGGCGTGCGCTTCGACAATGCCCGTCCCGAGGACCGTTTTGGCATCGCGCGGGGCGGCCGCCGCGGTGCCGTCGGCGCCGCCGTCGCGCGGCGCGCCCGTCTCTGGGACGGGCGCCTCCGCCGCGTAAATGTAGCGGCGGCGGTCGGGGGACCACCCGCCCCCGCCGCCAAACCACTTGTCCGTACAAAACGGGCCGTGAACGGTCGACGGCACGCGGACGGTGGAGGCCAGGCCGGCGGGTCCCCACAACTCTAAAAAACCGTCGGCGGCGGCGGCGGCGGCGCCGCTGCCCTTGCCGCCGCCGCCGCCGTCCGCGTCGGCGGCCGACGACTTGTCGACCAACCAGGTGCGGCACGGCTACGGGCTGCCACGGCCGCCGACGATGGGCGGGGCGGCCGCATGGGCGGCCCCGGCCCCGGCCCCGCCTCCGCGCCGCACGTGCGTGACGGTGTGGGGCGCCTTGGTCAGCCGCGTCGTGTTGCGGGCGGCCCAGGACTTGGAAACCCCGTCGCCGGCAGCGTCGACGAGGACGGCGGCGGTGAGAGGGCGGGCGGGGGTGAGGGCGGCTGCCCACAGGCCATTCTAGACCCGGGCCGCTGCCGCGGGGGCGGTCCGTCGCGGCCGCCGCCACCCGGGCGCTCCGCCGCCAACGATGCCGTCATCTCGCCCGCCTTGCAGCCGAAATCTCCGCCAAGATGGCTCGCTGCCGCTAGCATCTCTGTCGCCGCGGCACGGCTGCCGCCGCCGCCGGCGCCATTTCCTCGTGGCGACGCCTACGACGCCGTCGGCGCACCGCGAATGCAGCCGCCATTCTCGTTCTCGCCGCGCGCATCCGACGAAAACTCCAGTGGTGTCCCGTCCTCGCCGCCGCAACCACCAACGCCGCTGCGCTCGGCGACTCACAACGCATCCGAGCAACACCCGTGGAGCCTCCGCCGTTATCTCCGTCATCGTTGTCGCTGCCACCCGGACGCAAGGGTTGTTGCTGCCGCCCCGACGGGCAGGAAGTCAATAGCATCGGCGTCCGCGCCGGCGTCGGCGCCGCGGTCTGCAGCCACGCGCGGCTGCGAGCGGCGCGGTGGCGATCCGGTAGACAAGTTTCCACGGCTGCAACACTGCTGTTCAGCGACTTTTGTCCGTCGCTGGCAGCTGTTCGAACAGCGAAAAGAAGATGGAGCCAGAAGTAGTGTAGGTCATATATTGACACTTCTTTCCAGGGGGGCTATCGCAGTCTGTGGGAGACTTTGAAAGTGTGCTTATTCACATCTGTATTATCAATCATGCTGTTGTACGTCGCTCATTCCAACTTCAACCGCACCTTGTGCGCCCATCCTTGAGGCCAAGGGTCAACAGCTGCACCATCCAGTCGCTTCTGCAGACACTCTCTTTACAACTTCTCTACACTGACACCATCACCACCAACCCACTACGACACGTCCGCCACCCCTGTGCGTGCCCCGCATGATCATGGACGGCGCGCCACCTCACCCTGTGGCGGATGCCTCGCCGGCGTTCACGTGGATGTCGGACAAGACGCTGCGCAGAGTGAGTACCCTGATCCTAGACACATGTCCGGGAGACACGCAGGCGTACGACTTCCGCTTCCAGGCACTGCACCGGACAATCAAGGGCGGGTGCTTCTCTCGACAGGCGTTATGCCGCTTGTTCGTGGAGGTGTTCAAACCGACTCCCGGCTTTGCCGATAGCCCAGAGGCCCAGCGCCACAGACGCTTTGTGGCATGCGTAGCGGGCTTCTTTTGGGATGAGAAGACGCGAAACGCTGCACCTTGCCAGGAGCATCCATTGGTTGGGGGATCGAGTGATGACTTGCTTGAACAGTCCCATGGACTTTGGCTATGATGGTGCACACGTTTGCTCTATGTAGCTCGATATGTCGCTTTTCCTGCCAACGTTTTGACTCAAGGCGGTGTGGTTGAGCTTCTCGCCGACGTGTTCTTTATTCGTGAGCAACTACACACCTGGTCTGCCTGTTTTATCCCTGCTTGTGGGTCAGCTCTGCCCGTGTGGTCCGCCACGACACAAATGACCGCGCTGTCTTGCGTCATACATAGGTGTACTGATAAAAACGAGGAACTACAACGACAAAGGGATGCAAAAGTCAGATTGTTCTCCTCTTCTTTCCATCGCCCCCCTGGGAGTATCCGGTCGTCAGTCTCTTATAGACGTTGCTCACGATGCTACTACCCCACTTGTTCTCAAACGCGTCAATCCCCCCGACGTCAGCTATCTCTTTCGCCACTCTCTTGTACCGCGTGACGCGAACTGCGTCCGCTCGAAGAAGCGGACCAGGAAACAACTTCTGTCGCTCCGCTGTGATGCACAGTTGAGAGAGCGGGTGGCACACAATGATACCACTACTGTCACGCTTCCCGTGCTCCCACATCTCGTGCATCTCTCTGCATGACTTCAGAGTCGGAAGTGATGCTCTTGAGACCAAGTCGCTGGGTTCACACGACGGGAGGGAGCACGCCGCTTCTCCGTCGGCATTGGATGGTCGAGCCAGGGGTAGCTCAGAAGGGTGCCTTGCGGCAGAGCGCGGCGCAGTGGTGTCAGCGCCCGTCGTCGGAGCCAGGGGTAGCACAGCAGGGAGCATCTCTTCAGCGCGAGGCAGAGCGGTGGGAGCTCTCGTCGTTGGTGCAGCCTGAACAGAATGCCGGAGGACAGGCGTACGGCTTGGCGGGTTGGTGGCCGCCGGTGGGTCTTCTGAAGCGACTGGCATCCCCATTGGGGAGGTGCCGGTAAAAGCTGGTTCTAGGGGAGAAGAAGCCGGATGGGTCCCTGTGAGGACGCGTGAAGGTAGGGAGCGATCCACCTCTGGCGTAGAAGCAGCTCCCACCTGTTCTCTGGCGCCGTTCAGCCGTTGAAGACGAACGCGTTGAAAAGCCGCGTCCGACGAGACCCCGTGGCACAGTCGGTCCCAGACCGCCACGCTCCTTGCCGCTGCCGTCGCAGGGTTTTCTTGCATGATGGCTGCAGTCCGACGACCGCCGAGCGCATTGCTGCCGGCCCTCTCGACGTCGCGCCTGCGGGATAGGTGCATTGCGGTCAGTGTCGCCGATAGATCTTCTATGACGTGCTGGTCGACACCTTGCATTGGACGGGCGTACAGGCCGCTGCCCCCAGTGCTTGCCGCCTCATTGACCACCAGAGACGAGCCGTTGTCAAGGACGAGCGCCTGGGACGTGGAGCCCGCTACGGGGCCTCCATGACCTTGTAGCTCTTCCCCCTCGGAACGGGGAGCGTCCGCCCACATCGTCCGCGGAGGAAGAGTATGGCTGTCCATGGTCTTGTGCGGCTCAGGGCCGGGGGCAGTTGTCCTCGGAAAGAGTGATGTGGAGGGAAAGGGGATCAGGAGATGCCAGGATTGATAAGGACAACAGGGTAAAAGAAGGAAGGCTGCCTTTGGCAAGCCAAGTTGGCACTGTGCCTCCCGCAGGAATTCGCCCCAGCAAAACGCCACCAAGGAGCACGACGGCGAACACTATTACTCTTGCCCTGGAGGTGTCATAAGGCTGACCGCCTGTCGGCAGCATGCTCGTACCCTGTTGTGAGCGCATGACAGACACCTGTCTCGACAGGTTCAGTCTGAAGGCCAAAGTTTCAGAGCCAGGCTGAGGCACGTGCCAGCCGATACGAGAGGTCACCAAAAGGAAACTTGCCTCTCGAGGTGTCGGCAGCTTGAGCCTTGCATCTAACTTTCGCGAAATGCTGGGTTCAAGAGTAGACTGCCATGGGTTTGCGTACGATTTGTACTTATCAATATATTTACAGTCAGTTATGAAAGTCTTGAGTGACTGCTCTGGCCAAGATACCGAAGATCACTTGCTGTCCGCAAGCACCGCGTACGTGCCTTCGACTAGCTGCGTGTCGTGGTCGTGTGCGAAAGCATGACGTCTTACCGACTCACACGATGCGCAGCGCACGACGTGTTATGGACCATATTTGGCCTGCGCAGCTTTCGAGCAGGCCAGCTGGAGGCTATAAACCAGGTTGTACAATGGCATGGGCCCGCTTCCAGCTTGCTGTGCATCATGGCGACTGGCTCTGGGAAGGTAAGTGATGTGCACCCCTATCCTGTCTGCTGTGCCATTGTAGCGCATCGCGTGACAATGCCGAGAGAAGTGGAACAGCATTCTAATAGTTCTCTTTCCTTTATGCACCCGACTTGAAACTCTAGCGAGTAGACCCTGGTGTTTGCCGTGATTGCCGTTTTGCTATGGTGCCGCTTTGGTAGCGTCACGGTTGTCGTGTGCCCTCTAACGGCCTTGGGGCGCCAGCACGTCAATTACCTCCAGGCGCGTGGGGTGTCGGCGGCGACTCTTTCGACAGAGACGTCTCCACAAGTCCGCAACACGGTTTTCGAATCCCTCCAACGGCGAGCCCTGGCGGTCCTGGTCGTTTCTCCCGAGCAGATTGCAATGAACACGGGACTGTGTCGCGCGCTCGAGAAGTGCGGGGTTGGCTTGTTTGTTGTGGATGAGGCCCATACGTGGCTGTCGTGGCCCTGCTGGCGCCCATCAATGACACAAGCTGTTGCTCGATTCCCTACCGCCCCACGCCTGGCAATGACAGCGACATTGCAGCGCTCTGACGAACCTCAACTTCTACAAGTGTTGGCTATGCCGGCGAGTCGTGTGGTCAGACACTCCTTCTTTCGTGCGAACCTGGCTCTCAACGTTGAAAGGCGGCCCCCTCTCATCTCATGGACGAGCTCGAGATCCTCTCTGCGGATTAACGAGGCCGAACGTACCTTTCGCCAACGCAGAGCTTTTGCTCTTTGCGAGGCTGCCGCTCGACGTGACGGAAACTCCATCATCTACGTGCGCCTCCGAAAGGACGTGGATGACCTAGTTTCAGTTCTTCTTCAGCTGCTCTCAGCAACGCCCGCTGCGGCAGACGCTGTTACGATCCTCCCGTATCACGCTGGACGTGGCGACCGGAACGCGGTGGAGACTGCTTTCATAGAAAGGCGCCGGGTTGTTGTCGTCTCCACGATTGCGTTTGGGCTTGGCATCAACTCTCCTGCCGTGCGCCTGGTCGTGCACATGGTACGCTTGCTGGGTGTGTCTCGTATCTTTTTCATATTGTTGTCGGGTGTGTCTCGTATGTTTTTCATATTGTTGTCGGGTGTGTCACGTTGTACACTTTGTACGACCGAAGCTATTCCAAAGCTAACTGTTGTGCATTGCGTGACACGCTCATTCAGCTCTTGTACTGTATGCAACTGTAACCAAAGACCGCACCAGACTCGGTGGACATGTACGCTCAGCAAGTGGGGAGAAGTGGAAGGGACGGCGACGAGGCAGTCTGTACACTGTTTTTCAACTCCGCGGATTTGGAACCTGTCCGACGCGCCGCGGCGCGCGGAGCTGTCTCTCTCCACGACGCACACGTCATATCCAACGTGGTCGCCGAGGAGACCGGCACCTCTGGCGTCGCTTTTGTGCCCGCTGCTACGTTTGTAGGGCGTGGGGTCGTGGCTGTCCGCATTCCGCCGGCGTTGGGGTTGCTCGCGTCGGCTTCGCTTGTTGCTGTGGGCACACAGACGCACGAGCATGCAAGCGTGCTGCGAGGGACAGCCTGGAACAGCCCCCCTCTGTCCCTCTCTGCAGAGGCCGCCTATGTTCTCTACACTGTTTTGCTTCCCTCGTATGCTAGCTCGGGCTCTCTCTTTTCTTCCTGCTCGATGGCCGCCTTGGCGTGCCACCCGCATTTCGCGGGCCAAGGCCTCAGCGCCGCCAAGGCTGCGGTTGGAGCTTTGGAAGAGCTTAATGATTGTGGTGTTGTTGTTGTTTCCAAGTGGCGGGGCTCTCTATTTCCTGTGGCGCTGCTCAATGACGTTAAGCCTTCACGCGAAGAGGTGAAGCTCGCGTGGACCCCAGCGTCTTCTCGTCAGCAACAAGCCGCACAAGCCTTGACAGATGTCGTCTCTTTCTTTACGGATAGCTCCTGCATCTACCTACGTTTGTGCGCGCTTTTTGGTGATGAAGATGAGAAGGAGCGTGTCGTGAAGGAGTGCAAGTGCTTTGTGTGCCACAGTGAGCTCCCGTTGCGATAGAGAACTGCAAGTTTATCTATTAGTCCGTCCGAAACGGTTTGACTTCTTGTATCTGACTCTCCATGACTTGTTTCCTCAAACAACTGAGCTGTTCCAGCCACTCCCACTATCCTCATATCCACGGTGTCCACCCGTGCACCGCACGGTCACGACACTGAGCTTGCAACTTAGGAACGCACTGCAGTAGGAGACGAGGCCAGAAGGTCGGGGGGGTCGGCGGGGATGCCTGCTGTGGCCGCGGAGGTGACAGCGGTGGCCGCGGAGGGGTCGGCTGTGGCCGTTCCTGGGTTGGCAGTGGTCGCACGGGGGTCGGCGGTGGCCGCGGGACTGCAGGCGGTGGCCCCGACACGACCGGCTGTGGCCGTGGCGGGGTCGGTGGCGGCCGTGGTGGGCTCGGCCGTTGCCGCATTTGGGTGGGCCGCGGCTGCGGAAGAGTCAGCGGGGCCGTGGGGTGGTCGGTGGTGGCCGCAGGGCGGTCGGCATCAGCCGCGGGGGGGTCAGCGGCGGCCGTTGGGGAGTCTTAGGCCGCCGTGAGGGAGTCGTAGGCGGCCGCACGTGTGGGTTCCGCCACGGGCGCGTCCGCCAAGCAGCGGACAGGTGCTGAGGCAAAAGGGAGTGACGCCCAGCAGTTCGAATGGAGAAAAACTCTGTTGAGAGCACAGGTTTCGCTGTCTCTGCCGATGACAATCATTCCACGTGATCGACATGATCGAGTCGGACAATTCAACCGATCGTCACATGCCATGTTACTGTCACAATTTGTTGTTACTAAGCAACGAGAACGCCCAGGGCGTGTTCTTGAGGGCGTCATTAAGGGCGTCACCAGGGCGTTGTTTGGGCGTCGTCAGCCCCTAACGCCGCAACTGAAAAGGGCGTCAGCAAGGTGTCGCGAAGAGAAAGATTGCAGGGGGGTCTACATGATTCAGGCCATGTCTGCACGGCGAGGGACGTGAACGTGATTCGGCACCAATATCGTTATAAGTCCGCGGCAAAACACGTGATTCGGCACCGTATGTCTTGACGCACACATGAAAACAAAGAGCCCGCACTTTGGGATCAGAACAGACATTTCGTGGGCGACACGGCTGCACCGCGCAGGCCCCACGCCGCTCGAGTACCAGAGTGTACACGCACGCTTCTGGCATCCCGAGATCCAAGAGGTGAACCGTGACGGGCCCTCTCGTCCAATCATTCTTGCGGAAGCCATCAAACGCAAGTGCGATATTCCTTTCCGAACACGTTCACGTGCGCGAGATAAACAAAAACATCTCGCACACGTGAACGTGTTTGGCTCGAACAATCAACGGTACGATCTGCCAGATCTGACCATAAACTTCTGGCACAGTGTGTTCGTGCGTGCCGTGAAGAAAGACGGCGCCACATCAAGCGCCCCCCAAATAGGGGCGTCGTGTGCAACCCTAAAGTTAGTTGGCGCACGACCATGTCAAGTCCTGGGGGCCTTTGGAGTGGCCCGCCGGGCGATCGGCGGGCTGCTCGGGCTGGGAGCTCCGGCGGCCGGCAGGTGGCGAGACACGTGCGGGCGGCCTGCCATGCAGCTGTGAGGCTCCACTACCGCTACAGTACAGTAAATACTGGCTCGAGACGGCAAAGGGAGGGCGCCCTCGTGCCGGGCATGCTGGAAGAGAGAGGGGGGCGGGGTGCACTGCCTCTGTCCCGACACAGTTTCCACACAGAGGGTGCTTCGTTGCCAAGCTCGATCCGTTCCAGCCGACGAGACGGGCCCTCTCTGAACCAATGAGACCGCGCCACTCTCGACGGTATCGAGGCATCAAGGACCAGTCTTCGTGTAGGATACACAGATACATCAAGGACCAGTTTACTTGCCAAGCACCGTACCGTCCTGGTCGAGACGGGCCCATAGCTGGATGTCGGCCGGCCGGCCTGCCCACAGTAGCGGTGGCGGCGTGAGGATGAGGAACGTCGGGCGGGAAAAAAAATGTACCGAGAGTGAGACTACGAACAGAGAGCGCGCAACCACGCTTGTGTCACCCGCTCCGTGGAAAAAAGGTACGGGTGTGTACTTGACACAGCGGCCACGCATTTGCGAGGTCCCCCGCCATGTGGTCCGGGGGCGTGGGGACGTGTGGTCCGGGGGCGTGGAGACGTGCGCACGGTGGAGCTGGCGGCCGCGGCTGGACCAGCCTCGCGTGGTGGCACGCCCGTCGCTTCGGGCTTGGGCCAACCCGGTTCCTCGCCCGGGCGTGGGGAGTCGATTGTGAGCAAAAAACGCAAACAGATTTCTTGGCATGGTACATGGCATGGTACATGGTCGTTGCCGTTGGTCGAGCTCCCCGACAAGAAGCACAAAGAAAAAACGCGACACCCACAACAGGCACCAGATCAATCACAAAGAAACGAAACAATCAAGACTCAACAACACGCGTCAAGGATACACGCTCAGTAGACGTTCGCACGCTGCGTATGCATACAGAAGCAGAAGCAAAAGAAAAGCAGATGGACGACACAAATGAAACATGACAAGAAGAGTAGCGGGAGGGACATAGGTTCAAGAAGAAAGAAATGTGTTTCCTCTAGAGACAGTGTGGCCACGGGGTCTGGCACCAAGGTCCGAGCTTGGCAAGCAACGACGGCGTGGCCACACGGTCTGCCACCAAGTTCCGAGCTTGGTGGCAGACCGTGTGGCCACGCGGTCGATGCTCGCGCTACATAATCTCTCAAAAGAACCACCGGACGTTGCCGCGACGTCCGCGATCACGCCGCCATGACCGCCGCCGTCGTTGTCATGAGCTCTTCGCCGTCCGCACCCTGTACATCGTCCCTCGGATCACGCTGCGCCACGGCAGGCACCGACGCCGCCGACAGTGGCGCCGCCTTCTTCTTGCAACACACACACCGATGCTTGATGCGGTCCCATATGTCGCCCGTGCACAGACGGCATGGCATTGGCAATTGGCAAGGAGCTGCCCCCGCGGCCTCGACAGCCGCGGTCGTAAATGTAGACACTTCGTCGAGCGGAGAGCGGAGGCGGCAGTCGTCAACGCGCTCGCACGGGCGAGCGTGGCCAGACGTGTCCGTGACGGTCGTCGACGATGCCGTCTGCGCCGTCATGTGCGGCACTTGTACGGTCGGGGAGGGTGCCGGCCGGGACACAGGTGAGCCGATCAACGTGTGCGGGTCGACCGCCGCCGGCAAGCCGATGGCTTGTAGCTTGTTGACTGAGGTCGAGTCGAACTCCAGCGGCGAGCCGGCAGCCGACTCGACCACCGAGGCGGTGCCCAATAACACGCCAAAATCCGGCTCATCCCACGAGCCCTCAGCCATGTCGATTGGCGGTAGAGCCAGCACGTCGCCAGAGAATGTCAACGGCACCGTGTCAGACGCCCACTCGAAGGTGTCCGTCCGCTCTGACGCCCCCAAGCCAGGTCCGTCCATACCAATCGCGGAGGTGACGTCAAAGTGACGGATGGCGGGCTCCACTACCATGTCCTCCTCGGCCACCACCACCATCGCGGCAGCCTCAAACGCTTGTGTGACTGAGCTGCTGGGTACGGACTCCGTCACCAGGGGGCAGGAGGGGGCAGCCAAGCCCATCAACGCGGTCGCGTCGGAAGAGATGAGCTGCGCCATCTGCACGTCAACAGGGTGCTCCATGGCGACCGTATCCACAGCGTCCAGGAGGAAAAAATCATCTAGCGGCGCTTGCACCATCGCCGGCACCCCACAATACACGGCCTTGATTGCGGACGTGGACTCAATGTGTTTTGGTAGATGCCCCGCCTTGCCTGCACCCATAGGCAACCCCGCCGCCTTGGGCAACGGCGGCGCGCCACCGCCGTCGGAGGTCAAAGACGGCGACTTGGTCGCCACGGTCGTCGGCGTCCCCGCCTGCTCTTGACTGACCGAGTCACTCCCGCCACACCCCGGCGTGACGCTGCGCTCGCGGTCGCCATCGAAGAGGGCGGGCAGCTCCGGCTTGACCCGCGGCACCGCTCGATTGATGTGGCGCTGCATTGCAACGTTCTCCTCCTGCAAACGCTTGCTAGTGCGGCGTTTTTTGACGATGCGCCCCTCGGTGGTGGCGAGGAGCTCTTCCAGGATATTGACGTAGACCTTCTCAAACTCGCGGCCCTTGATCGTCGACAGCTGGTTGGACGGGCGGCCGGCGCGGCGGGCGGCCTCGCGGGTAGCGACGCCGGCGGCTTCGGCGGCCGTCCACGCGGCACGGATGCCCGCGCTTTGCTTGGAGACCACGGGGCGAGGCGGCGTAAAGGGGGGGGGGCGCGCTAAAGATGAGCCGGCGTGCAAGTGCCCAATGCGAGACACAGGGGGGACCGGGGCGCGCGCCGCAGGGCGCGCAATGCCGCGCTTGCACCCAGCGTCGGTTGAGGAAGCCGACGGCGTCATGGTCGAGCGCGGCGAGAGCGTATTGGCGGTGGTGTATGGCGGAAGACGAATACGATACCCATAAAATGGGAAGTAAACGTTGAGACGGGTTGCAAGTCAACAGGGCAACACAGCTACGGACCGGGCCGTCCACGGACAGAAGACGGCAGGCGGTCGTGCTTTTATGCACCAGCGCCCCCCCGCACATCCGCCTGTCGATCGAGAACAACGTGTGACCGGCGGCACCCGGAACGCAGTGGATGCAAGTGTTGCAAACGCTGTAGGGGAAAACGCCCACCCAGACCAATGGGAGACCCACCCGGCCCTCTTCGTGCATCTGCCGGCGAGCATCAGATTGAAACGGGCCACGCTCCTGGCAATGCCACCTTCCGTGGATTGCCAGCCTGTTGCCCGACGGACAGGTCTATGAAAACGCGCAAAGAGCGGGACATTGGCTCTTTTTGTTCGAGGACACCGGTCACCCTGCCACGCGTCTTGGGATGGCCTTCCCGCAACACAGCGGACGGGAAGGGTCCGCCATCACGATCATCCATCAGTCTGCAAGACGGACCTTGTGATGAGGCCGAGGGTGCTCAGACAAGGCGTGGTCTACAGACGCCGGAGCCGTCCCTGTCACCGGGGGCGCCCCCTGTGCCCGAGTGGAGCCCTTGCAGTGGTTGCTTTGATTGGGCCGCGGTATCGCGGCCGGTTTTGAAATCTCCCAACGTTGTGCAGCCAATCACCGCGGAACTGCTTGATGCCTGACGGATGGCTGCTGACGAGGAAGAGCCCCCGTGCTGCGAGGCAGTCACTTTGAGGATAGAGATGCCGCCCGTCACAGATTTGGATGCTACTTCCGAGATTTTGGACGGTCACCCTGCGAAGCAGCTGTCGACGTCAACAACGTTGCATAGATTGACTGGTGGAGGCGGGGGTGCGACCACGCTGAGATCAGCGACAACAGCATTCTTTTTCTTTGTCTCTGGGCAAGCGGATTGTGAGGTCGCGAGCACAGTGTGATGTGTGTGTGCGACTGCATTTTCGAATCAATACCTCTTGTGCACAGGTGACAATACAGTACCTCAGGTGCACAGGCAGGACGATGAACTGCTGTGTGCTCAGGTCCAGGTCTAGCACCCTGTGACTTGAAAGAGGTACACTGTGCCGCCTGTAGGACCAGCTTACTTGTTCGCAATGCGCGAGATATCAAGATGCACGAGAGGAGTATCACCATGCACTTGTAGTCTGCGATGGTCTCCGCTGGCTTCATCCATCGGGTAACTTCCCTGCCTGTGAGAAGAGAGCAGAGAAATCAGTGGACGTGAGAGCGTCCGCAGTCTCGTATTCGAAGCCGCGCCAGTGTGTCCACAGACGCCTCGAGGGAAAAAACAAAGAACGATACCGACATGTTCCGTCTCACAGGGAGGGCGGTACCGCCTGGCACATGATAGGCCTTGCACTGACCTACGTGTGGTCGGACCAATCGTTTTGCCTGGGACTTCAAGCTGACGTCGGCAAGAACAGCAGACCTCCGTCGGCCTTTCGAGAGCCCTTGATACGGTGAGAATGGAGATTGCTCCCTTGCTAAACCTTTAGAATCGTCAGATCTGACAAAGATTCCCAACGCTCCCATACGGTTCACCAACGGACTCCTCGCATCATTGAGACACGGAAGGGCTGCTTCAAGCAAATGAAAGCACTGAACTGAGATGTAAAACACTGGAGCTCCCAATAAGTACACAAGCAGAGGTGAATTTAATGTCTCATGGCCGACACTTCCCACTTGCAGTCATGGCGGGAAACGCAGCAACGGGCACTTCCGCCATAATACGTACGGCTTGCCACGAATCGGGTGTCTGTGCAGTGTATGACACGTCTACCAAGGGAATGAAGAGGCTTCGTACCATCCCGTAGCTGCTCTATACAAACAGGGCAAGTCGATGGGAACAGCAGGTGCTCGGACTGCTGATCACAGGGCACTGGTCCTGCCAAGAAGATATCAGAACGCCTGCTCATTTCAAATCAATCACGCTCGGTTGGAGAGAAGTCCCACCCACAACCACGGGTGTGCAGCCATACAGTGCAACGTATTCCCTCTGGGTCGACGTTTTACGCGCAGTGCTCGGCATCGGCGTTACCCGCGGGGCCGCTTGGTGGCGTGGTTCGAGGTCGGCAGCGGCGACCGACGCGTAACCAGCAGCGATTTTGCGGTGGTAAGGCATGGCACTGTCGGCATCATACGGAATGGCGCGAGTCGTGTTGTCTCTGAAGATTGTGTTTGGCGAAGCTCACTGGGATGGAGCGGTTACCGACGTGAGTACACGCCGCCTTTGGGCGCGTAGCTCGCCTCTGGGCCCCGTGATCTACCCGTACTGTGGCATAACCAGAGGTCAGGTCATGTTAGTACGCCTCGCGCCGTCGCGTTCTGGCCTCGTCCCACGAGTTTGTCAATTGACAAAGGAAGTCGATAACAAATGAGGGGTCTAGTCCTCCTGAGTAAGTGCAGCTGCGCCGTTGTTCGTGAGGCTTCGCCTCGGATGGCTCATCTGTGACCAGGAAGCCTTGTCCTTGCACGAGATCTCGATCAAATCACGCTGTCTTCTCTGTGGGAGCGATGTCCAACGTCGGACTAAACTTGGATCCGGTGGGCCCTTTTCCCCAACAATACCCAAACTAAAACCGCATTTGTGGGGGATCAATGTCAACACAGACGAGAGGTGTTTGCCAGCACGACCCCGGTGTCAAACCTGACAGGCATCTGCGCTGGCGCTGACTGTGAGTCTGGCGCTTCGGCCAGACTCTCCGCAGCACGATTCCGCAGCACGATGCAGAACTGTGACAGACACGTCGCTTTCCGTTGCGCATCCATCATCAATTCGGTTCGAGGTTGACAACTACCAAATTAGGGACCGACTTGAACACGGGTGCACACGTTGTGCCCATTGGACGTCGTCGTCGACGCGCTCACGAGAACGCCCGTCGCACGAGACCCGACGTGTATTCGGCCGCCATCACGATCACGATGATGATGAGCAGGATGGCGCCCGCGGAATCGAACTCGTAGCGATCGATGGCGGTATTCAGCGTCGCGCCGATGCCGCCCGCACCGACGATGCCGATCACGGCGGACTCGCGGAAGTTGATGTCGAGCCGGTACAGGCACAGCCCGACGAGCCTCGGCATGACCTGCGGCTGCACGCCGTAGTTGACGAGTTGCAACCACGACGCTCCGGTCGAACGGACCGCCTCGGCCTGCGTCTCGTCGATGTCCTCGATGGCCTCCGCCAGCAGCTTGGCAAGGAAGCCGATCGTGGCGAAGGAGAGCGTCAGGAAGCCCGCGAAGGGGCCGAAGCCGAACATCGCGACGAACAGGATCGCGATGATGATCTCCTGCAGCGACCGCGAGACCGCGACGATGGTCCGGCAGACGAAATAGACCGGCGCCGGTGCGAGATTGCGCGCCGCTCCGACGCCGATCGGAATCGACAGGAGCACGCCCGCGACCGTCGAGGTCAGCGTCATCGTCAGACTCTCGAGCAGCCCCTGCGAGATGTCGCGCCAGCGGGTCACGAAGTCCGGCGTCAGAAAGCCCTGCACGAATCGCCAGCCGCGCTCCA
>ENA-ORXR01001676-ORXR01001676.1-marine-metagenome-genome-assembly--contig:-NODE-1676-length-22787-cov-5.683443_pt1 | contig 22787 bp, 19 predicted proteins | sample MGYA00237866_ERZ511479 | MGnify/ENA metagenome assembly ERZ511479 | reverse complement strand
TAAGATTATATTTTCTAAAAAAAAGACCTGTTCTATTAAAAATGCTTTCGTCGGGAGCTACCAATAAGTTGCTGGAGTTTGCATCTTCGAGTAAGGTTTCGTTTAATAGATTACCCATTTCATCTAATTCGCTTAAAAAGGATTGTTGCAGATCATCTCTTTGGAGTCCCCAAATTCTATCATTGACCAATTGAATATTACGATAACCTTCATTTGTTTGAAAAGAAAGACTATCTCCGGTTGAATTTGTAACGAATATATAGGGACTATCAATGGTATCTTTTCTGGTTCCACCACTTATTAAGTAGTTGTCATTAGCTATTTGTATAACTTTTACTGGAAATGCCCCACCACTATTAGTAAACGGATTAGGAATATTTACCCCAAAGTCATAAGATTTATCCCACTCCAACTCTCCTGCTGCGTTATATTTTACCATCGTGTGTTGGAACTTATTAAAAGAGGCAGTAGAATCCTGGGTTCTTAGAAGTACCAAAAAGCCATCATCATTGGTCTTAATCAAATCGCGGATGACACCGTCTACTTCAGAGGTAGTTTTATACGGCACCTCCGTCGTCCATATCTGAGCAGATAAAAAGGTCGTGGTAAACAAGAAGAGTAAGGAGATTAAATACCGTATTTTCATCAGGAGTTGTATTTTTGTTATGATGAATGTAGGGCGAATTTTTCGGATGTCCAAATTATTGTTATGAAATTTTGATTGTTTCAGTTACTAAGAGTCATAGTTCACCGCCACTCGTACAAGTACCACCCACAATTCTTATCCTCTCCTTTTTTTAATTGCGTCGCTTTATTATCAACATATTCTAAAATTATCTCATCCTCCCGCCCTTTCTTACTTTTATAATGCGCAAATACCAACCAGATTTTCTGTCCGGATTTTAGAGTAGAAAAATCAGTTTTCCAGTTTTTGTAGAGCGGTTGTCCGTAGATGGTCGGGGTACAGTTAGGGTAAGTAGGCAGGTAATATCGTAGCGCGGCGTCCGTGAAGGCGTAGGCGTAGAATTCATCAGTTGGTTGTCGATTTTTTTCAATGTCTGCCAGCGCCGTAGTAATTTCTTCCCGCTTGAATTTGACCATATTGTGAATGGCGGTATTTAGAAAGGTTTGTAAGATCAGCAAAAATGCGATGATGCCAACAAGCCAGGAACTGTAAGGCAGGTTTTTAATTTTTTTATAAAAGAAAAATAACCCAAAACTTACCAATAACAGGATCGCAGGTCCTGCAAAAAGCAACAGCCTTGGAATGGTAGAATAAAGTTCCAATCCAGATGCTAGAAAAGCAATCGCAACCGGTAGGACGAACAAAATCCAATGGGCGGGCGAAGATTTTTTCCAGAGTGTATAGCCACCGATCAACGCAAAAGGCAGTGCCAACCATTTATAAAAAAAGCCTCCGGGATTACCAAGGATACGGAAGAAAGTATTAAAATACCAAAGCCAGTTTTCGCTTTCCCAAAACCGTAGCGGCATAAAATATTCTGTATGGTAATTGACCAGTCCTGCGTTTTGAAGGGTCGGTAATATTTGTAAATAGAAGAAAAGACCAAAACTGATACTCCAACAAATAGTGGGTAATGCTATATTTTTTATCGCCTCTTTTTTGCGCAACATCCGCACCAGCAACGCAAGCCAAACACCCGCTAACACAAACACGACCGGCTGGGAACACCAGATAAATCCACTTCCCAAAAGACTGAGATAAATCCACTTTCTTTTGTTTTCTAAATTTTCTAATAAAATCAACGTCAGATAACTCATGCTCACCGTTGCCAAAACATCGAAACTGTACTGTTTAACTTCGGAAGAAAAATAGACCAGATTGGAATTAAAAACAAAGAAAGCGAGTGCCATCGCCGCAAACGGATAGGGTAGTAACCGACGAACGATTTTTGCAAAAATAATTACGCTAAGTAATCCAGCCAGCAGCGGAAAGAGTCGCAAGGCCATCTCACTGGTTCCAAATAAATTGACTGCTAGTTTTTCTAAATAAAGAAAAAATAAAGGAGCGGATTGATCGTAGGGTAGTCCATCGGCTAATTGAGAAAAGGGGAGGGTGATGATGCCCGTGGCGAGATTTGCTTCGTCGTACCACAGGTCTCGGTTGTGCAAAAACGGGATGATCCGCACCAGAAATCCCCAGCCAATCAGGATTGGGAAAAGGCGATCGTAGAGCGAGCTGAGAACGGAAATATTTTTTTTTGGTGTATGGATTTTTTTTTGGTAAAGATACGGGAAGTTTGAAAAAAGTCGGCTTTTTGTGAAATGAGGTGTGTATGGATTTGAAAACGTATCTGGACGAGGACGTCCAAACTAGCGGCTTCCCGCTCGAAAGAAAAACAACTAAAATATTACTCTGACGAGCTTCAACCGATTCCGTCGTTCGCTCGGAACGATTACTTCGTTCGATGCCACCTGTACTGCATCCCGGAAGCGTAATTTTATTTCCTGATTTTTGGTACTCATTACGCTATTACGATCGTAGTCGCCCATACTGTTGATGACATATTCGCTGACCGTACTTTCCAGTTTGATATCGTCGTTAAACAGGAGGCGAAGTTGCGAAGGCGTTTTTAAAATAAAGTAGCTAGAGAAGATAGCGTTGTCATCCTGTGAGTATTGCTTTTTATGTAAAATCTGATCCCAGTGTGGTGTTCCATCCGGATGAACAGCCATGATAAAAACGTGGTCATAATAATAATCCACGATATAGCGCAAACCATCTGCACCGACTAAACCGCGGCCCGCCGAGGCCATTCGTCTTTCGTACTCTTTGGTTCGCTCAAACATTAACAACATGCCACCATCTTTTCTAAGTACAATGTCCTGGATTCGAACATTGTCGAGTCCTTTAGTATTTTTAATGGTTTTACCTTCCAGGTCCGAGATGAGTTGATCTTCGAAAGCATTGTATTTTAAGCGGTATTTTCCAAAATCATAATCTGGAACGTACATAGAAAAATAGCCCTCCGCACGGCTTCTGCTGGCGGTTGCGTACAAGCCACCCGCCACGAGTACCTGATTGCGATTGTCATAATCAAAGGAAACACTGTAACTGAGTTTGCTTTCCATTTGCAGTTTAAATGCTTCAACAATATCATTTTGCTTACCACACCGATAGATGAGATAGTGGTGGTCGTCAATTTTATTTTTGCGGTTGTCTTTACTCATGACGAGATACATGACTCCTTTATTGTTGAGTAGCATCTCAATGTGTTCGTTGAAAAACTGGCTGTCGTCAATCTTGAATTTGGCTTCCCACAATAATTTTTTATTGATCAGGTCGTAAGAAATAGCCTTGATTTCGCTTTGGTTCTTAATGGTGTAGATCAGTACTTTTTTCCTGTCTTCAGAATGGATAAGTCGATGAGCAGGTTCTCCAAAACTGGTAGGATACTGTACGATAGTGGCCGAATCAATCATGTTGGCTGCTGCGTCGTATTTTTGAATACGGAGGTATTCTTTACGTTTCTTTTTATAATGATAAATGATGCTAAAACTATTGCGGTCGGGAATCATACCGACTACTTCAAAGCGTTTGTTTTCAAACTTCAGTTCTTTATTCCAGCTCTGTCGCATGCGCATATCGAATGCCTGAATTTCTACCTTGTTGGTTTGCTCTTGATAAAGTAAAAATCGGTCTCCCATTTTTCCAATAATATCATATACATTGTCGTTACGAATCGAAACCTCTTCGGAAACGGTCACCGTCTGGGCCATTACAAGGGACGAAAAAAGAAAAATTAAAACACTAAAAGGTAGTAAGGATTTCATAGGCTACGGCTTTAATGTTTTTTATTGATAAAATTGCTCATTCCTTGATCTAAAAATAGAAAAAATTCTGTCATTAAATTAATTTGTAATGCTTCAACGCTGATGCAATTGTCGGTTCAGTGTATTTAGTTCAATTCGCGCTTCGGCGATTTTGGCGGTATTGGCTACTTTTATCATCATTTGTAGTACTGCTTCTGGATCATTTACCTGTGTTACCAAACCGTAGAGACTTAAAACTTCCTGATTACATAATAACGAAATATAGTGTTCCTCTTTTACTGTTCGGGGAGTGACGGGGGTATTTTCTTTCGGAGTTGGTTTAAAATACCAGTGAATATAAGGTATTCCAGTTGCTGTAACTCCTGGCTCAGAAATCACCTCTAGCTTCTTTCCCGATTTCTCTTCTATGTATTTGGACTCAAAAGATACGAATTTTTTTAGAATTTCGGAATCATCTTTTGATGATAAGTCAGTTTTCTGAAATAAATCAATGGGCGTGTTTAATAATTGCAAGAAATAACGATCCACTACATAAATAATATCCCGGGTAGATTCGCGGGGATAAACATCGGGTCCGGTAATGTCTATGGTATAAAAACTCTCTTTACCATTAAAGACTTGCGTATATCCTTCCGTCCAGTTGATGTTTCCACTACGGTAGTTGAGATCTTCGGTAAGCGTTCCTTGCTCGAAGGTTTGTTGTTCGAGTAGTATTCCTTTTCTGGAATAGGTTTTAAAAACACCATTCTTCTTACCCATCGTGTAGGTGCCTGTGATGGACACTTCACCGTTGATGTGCCATTCGGTAAAATCGCCATTTTCTAATCCATCCTTAAAAATACCTTCTAACCGTTTATTTCCGTTAAAATGCCAGTTTTTAACTAATCCATTGGCTTTGCCATTTTTATAGGGAATCAAACGTTCTTTCGTACCATTATTAAACCACCAGATATGATCTCCTTCCTCAATGGCTTGGCTGAAATTTCCTTCGGATTGTTTGCGACCATTTTCGTACCATTCGGTGACCATCCCATCTACAATACCATTGACGTAGGTAGCTTCCAGTTTTTTCTTTCCAGATTCGTACCATCGTTTTTCCATTCCCTGAGGAGTCCCCGCAACGTATTCCAGTTGAGAAATTTTTTCGCCGTTCATCGCCCATTCTTCTACGGTACCATGAACCTTTCCATCTTTGACTGGAACTTTTTTAGCCTTGCTACCGTCGCCAAATTTTTCGTGCGCCGTTCCACTGTAAGGGGCAATAGTATTAGGCTGAAACAACTTACCGTGGTGCACGTCGAGTTCGTACCAGTCAATATTTTTTTTATGTTGAGAAAAAAGGGCCGACTGGACGATGAGGAGACAACAGGTGAGAAACATGGTTCTCGGGGAAACTATAATTTTTTTATTCAAAACAGGGTGCGTTTTAGGAATGAGAATTAAATAAATTTACTTTTTTGACAATTTTAAAATGGATTTAGACGAGGCATTTTATCAACATTCCTTAATGGAACGGTCCCGAATTTAAACCTAAAGTATCAACTTTTAAACGTATCATCCCCTCCCTTTTATTGTAAAGTCACTTCCTTTCGATGTAGGTCAGCATATCCGTAATATCCTCATCCGTCAATTTGGGGAAAGCATTCATCTCACTATTTTCCCATTTTTTGTATAAAGTCACAGCGTAAGCATCGCCAGTAGCAATCACCGCCTGAGAATTTTTAATCCAGTCGTAGAGAATGTTTTCTCTTCCTGCCCACCGCTCGGTGACACCTTTTAACGCGGGACCAGTCATATCATCTTTCATATTTTTACGGTGACAACTTGCGCAATTTTTTCGAAACAATTTTTTTCCCCGAACTTGCTGTTCGGTCAATTTAGGCTTTTTCTGCTCCTCGGATTTGCTGCTACCAATGGTGAGGTCAACCTTGGCGGGATATAATAAATCGGGTGCGTTGAAAGGATAACCTGCCTGGCGGTTGATGGTACAAGTGCTGGTCCAGCAGAATAAAAACAGGGCGAAACAAAAGAAAATGAATTTCATAACAGACGTTTTTGATTCCCAATAAAGATACGCCTATATAAATGTTGGAACAAGTATGTGTTTCTTCTTTTTTTATCTAAATTTGTTCTAAATAGAGGGGCGTGGGAGTGTTCATTTAACTGTGTTTAGTCAATTATGCCAATTTGACCATTTATAACTTATTTTTTAAACGATCCTAAGGAACAACGATCTAATAGATTCAGAATTATGACTAATATTTTTTGTGCCTAACTTCGTTTAAAATACGCGCCATAGCTACGGCTATGTCTGTGTTTTTCAACTCGTTATACACAAAAACTACCTACTCAAAATTTCTTAATCTATTTAATCCTCGTTCCTAAAGAATTAATACTGTCCTGCATAACCATTAAAAACTTTTGTTGAAGTGTGAAACTGTTGTGAACGTAATTCAACAATTCAACAACTCAAAACCCAACCATGTCCAAGCAACTTATCGAATGTGTTCCTAATTTCAGTGACGGATTAAACCCCGAGATCATCAAACAGATTACCGACGAAATCCAAAAAGTAAAAGGTGTCAAGCTACTGGACGTCGATCCAGGTAAAGCGACCAATCGTACCGTAGTCACTTTTGTGGGCGAACCACAACCAGTTATTGACGCTGCCTACCTTGCTATCAAAAAAGCGGGTGAGTTGATCGATATGACCCAGCATCAAGGGGAACATCCCCGAATGGGAGCGACCGATGTTTGTCCATTGATTCCCATTGCTAATATTACGATGGAAGAGACGGCAAAGTATGCACATCAACTGGCCAAACGGGTAGGGGCAGATTTGAATATTCCTGTCTATATGTACGAATCAGCGGCTACCCGACCGGAGCGTCGGAACCTGGCTACTGTCCGTTCTGGAGAATACGAAGGGTTGCCCCAAAAATTAAAGAATCCTAATTGGAAACCGGATTACGGACCCACACAATTTAATGCACGTTCGGGTGCCACGGCAATCGGAGCGAGAGATTTTTTGATTGCTTACAATATTAATCTCAATACGACTTCTGTCCGTCGGGCAAATTCCGTTGCTTTTGATGTTCGGGAAAATGGTCGCGTAAAACGTGCTGGAAATAAGATAACGGGTGAGATTGTCAAAGATCGTAAAGGCAATCCTAAACGCATAGCGGGTGCTTGTAAAGGAGTAAAAGCGATTGGTTGGTTTATTGAAGAATACGGGATCGCCCAAATTTCCATGAATATTACCAATATTCGGATAACCCCCTTACACGTGGCTTTTGAAGCTTGTCGGAAAAGTGCCAATAAAAGAGGGTTACGAATTACCGGATCGGAATTAGTCGGTTTGGTACCTTTGCAGGTAATGCTGGAAACTGGAAAATATTTTTTACAACAACAACAACGTTCCGTCGGTGTCTCCGAATCGGAATTGATTAAAATTGCGGTAAAGTCTCTGGGACTGGACGAATTGGGAGATTTTGATCCTAGAAAAAAAATCATCGAATACCAACTGGAAAATATGGAAGATGCACCGCTGGTGCACAGTACGCTAAAAGATTTTGCGGACGAAACGGCATCGGAAAGCCCCGCTCCCGGTGGTGGCTCGATTGCTGCGTACGTTGGTGCGCTAGGTGTTTCTTTGGGAACCATGGTCGCAAACTTATCAGCCCACAAAAGAGGCTGGGATGACCGTTGGGAAGTGTTCTCCGATTGGGCGGCAAAGGGGCAGCAGCAAAAAGATCAGTTGCTAAAATTAGTAGACGAAGATACAAATGCTTTTAATGGAATTATGGAAGCATTTCGCCTGCCAAAGTCTTCTAAAGAAGAAAAAGAAAATCGAACTGCGGCCATCGAAGCGGCTACTCGTCATGCCATAGAAATTCCTTTTGCAGTCATGGAGCAGGCGCTTGCATCTTTTAAATTAATGGAAGCCATGGCCAAAACGGGTAATCCTAATTCGATTTCTGATGCGGGCGTAGGGGCACTTTGCGCCCGGGCTGCCGTACATGGTGCGTATCTCAATGTAAAGATCAACGTCGGTGGACTCAGGGACAAGGCTTACGCTAAAAAAGTAGTAAAGGACGGTTTGGCAATGACGAAACGGGCGGATAAGCTGGAGAAAGAGGTATTGAAAATAGTACATAAAGGAATTTAAGTTTTATCAACATTCCTAAACTATAATTATCGTAGGAAAAGTTATAGAAATGATAAAATTATCCTAAAGCGTTTCCTTTTCAGCGCATTAATACGTCTGAAAGGGTAGTTTTGAATAAAATCAAATGAATCGGCAAGCCTTTTGTTTTTAATTGAAATACTATTTATTAAGAAAACCGATACATAATGTTTAAAAATTTACTCTTTTTAATTTTCCTCTCCCTTGGTTTTACTGCGATTGCACAGGAAGATTATTCCTATATTTCCGACCGTAAATTTAGAGATCCGACGGATTTGATGGGCTATGATTTTGTTCCTGGCATTATGGAGATTAAAGGGGAGTCCCAGCAGGAATTGAGCCCTGGAGAATATTCTTTCGGCGTTACGCAAGCCAACCTTTATGTCAAAGGGGAAGGAATTGAAGGCGTTTATAGTATTAATAATATCAATACCACCGATTACGGATACAAGCTTTTGTTGATGAATGCGCGTAATCCGACGATTCAGGGACACCTTAAGATGGTCCTAAACAATCGGGGGCAGGTTGATGCGTTGATTTTTAAGCGAACAACCAATGAGCAGGAAGTTATTTTCTATCAAGCACAGATGCCTGAGAGTCAGCGCAATCAGGAAGATGCCTTTTTTTCCGGACGCTGGGAACAAGAACTGGAAAATAAAGACAGTATCTGGGGTACGACCATCCGTCCTTTTTTTAGAATTCACGAAGCACAGCGAGGTGTGCAAGAGCGGCTGAAATTTGGAGATAGTACAAGTATTGAATTTATTCAAACGGTGAAAATTATTGATAAAAGAAAGAAAAAGAAGAAAAAGGAAGCAGCGACAGAAGAACTTCCGACGATTTCTGAAGCCTTGATGATGGACGAAGAAGAGCTGAAGCAGGCTGGTGTAAAGTTAAAAGAACGTCGTGTTATTAAAGTTCGATCTATTATAACTTATGAAGATGAAACAAGCGAAGACTTGATAACCGAATATGAGGTTAAGAAAATGACAGAACGAGAAGACGAAACGGCAGCACCTGACGGCGAACGGTATCAAATTGAAATCGAACTGGAAAAAGGAGACCCTGTTTATCTTTACCTGACACCTAAGCGGACCCTGAGCGCTTTTGAAGCGGACGGGATTCGATATCTGCTGAAGGGGTACTAAATTATAAGATTGATATTTTAAAATCAAAAGCCAGATTGAGTTATTTCAATCTGGCTTTTTAATTATATCTATAATTATGAACAATACCGGGATGTGAGGTTGTTATAACCATGTCGCTTTTATAATAATAGGCTTGTTACCCTTTAACAAATTGGTTTTGTAAATAGCCTTTTGCCCTTATACTTTGTCTATTTTTCGTTCCATAGCTAGGCTATGAAGCTCAAAATGAGATTCATCTAAGAACAAAATTTTTATTTTTAATTTTTGACTAAAGCGTAACAAGTCTAATTAGTTCATTCTATTTATAAAGGACGTAACTTTACCTTTTGACCTCAAAACAAAAGATTACTTTAAAATGCTTCCTCTCCTTCAAGGTATACAAACCGGACTCGTACTCGCCATCATGTTGGGTCCGATTTTTTTTGCGCTCGTACAAGCGGGCGTAGAGCGGGGTATGCGGGCTGGGCTAATGGTTGGACTGGGCATTTGGATCAGCGATTTAATTTTTATTTTGACCGTATTTTTTGCTGCATCTTTTCTAATTGAAGTAACCGAATGGCCGAAGTTTAAGGCGACTTTCGGATCGATTGGTGGAATTATTTTGATTGGATTCGGAATAGGTATGATGCTGACTAAATCAAAACCGCTGCCAGCTATTCAGGAGGTGCCGCTAAAAATTGGTGCACGTACTTATCTGGGTCTTTGGGCCAAGGGTTTTTTAATAAATTCTATCAATCCTTTTACTTTTTTCTTCTGGTTGAGTGTAATGAGTTTGATCATGCTCGGAGAAGATTACTCTACCAAGAATGCTACCCTGTTTTTTATTGGCGTCATGTTGACAATTGTTTTGACTGATACGCTCAAGGTCGCCCTGGCAAAATATATTCGTCGGTATATGACCGATCACCATATCCATATTTTGCGGTTGATTAGCGGTGCAGCGCTGGTGGTCTTTGGCGTGATATTGATGATAAAAGTGTTTTTATTGTGATAAGGATCAATTAAAAAATAAGTCCTTGATTGGCAAAAAAATAACAAGCATAGATTGGTATGGATTTACGGGATGAGGCACTAGCATCTGCATTTATTTAATCGCCATTCCTAAAAAAATAATCGAATCAGACGCCAAAGATTATTTCAGTATATTATACTTTAAAATACAATAGATCGCCCGAAAACCATCCTTCCAGCCAATCTTTTTTCCTTCTTCATAAGTCCGCCCGTAGTAAGAAATACCCACTTCGTAAATTCGTACCTTCTCTACGCGGGAAATTTTCGCTGTCACCTCCGGCTCAAAACCAAATCGTTTTTCCGTCAACGAAAGTTGCTGAATCATCGGCGTTCGGAAAAGCTTATAGCAAGTTTCCATATCGGTCAAATTCAAATTGGTAAACATGTTGCTGAGGTTAGTAAGCCAACGGTTACCGATTGAATGCCAGTAAAACAAAATCCGGTGCGGCTTGCCACCAATAAAACGCGAGCCATAAACCACATCCGCAAAACCTTCCAGTATGGGCTGGAGTAAAATATTATATTCTTCCGGATCATACTCTAAATCCGCATCCTGAATAATCAGGAAATCACCCGTTGCCTTGCGAATACCGGTATGCAAAGCGGCTCCTTTTCCCTGATTGATATCGTGCTTGTAATATTTGATGGGGAGGTCCGGATTAGCAGCCTGATAACGCTGAATGGCTTCCTCGGTTTGATCCGTCGAACAATCATTGGCGATAATAACCTCTTTCTCCAATCCACCAATCAATTGCACCGCTTTGACTTTATCCAAAATATGATGAATCGTACGTGCTTCATTATATGCAGGAATAATAATAGATAAAACCTGAGACATGTATTTTTTCTTTTGCTCTTTGTGAGTAGGAGCCAGCCAAATGTTATAAGTTATTCTTTTGTTGATCCTAAAGGGCAGTATAGGCCAGTAAATACTTTAAATCTTTCATTTAAATTAAATGTTTACTATCTTTAGGAAGTAAAAAAGCAGGATTTTATTTGAAAATCAGTGAACCGCTCCTGGTATTAGGTGTAAAATTAAAAGAATCGCTGAACGTAAAAAATTTTTATTTACGCTATTACAGGTTTGTAAGATAAATAAAAGATAAATTACGGACAAGACTAAACCTAAATCGCTCAATAGGGTGAAAATAGACAATGAAGAAATTTTTCTTACCAATGTTGCTGCTACTCTCCGTCATGGGCTTGACCCAGTCGGCAGAAAAGCTGCGGTTACTGACCCAAAATACCACCGGATGGGAAGATTACCGGGCAGCAGGAAGATTGCTTTATCAGTCTTTTGGAAATCTGTTTTCAGTAGCCAATGCCCTTGAAAAATCGAGCATAGAAGATAATTCTACGAAAGAGGCGGAGCCTAACCCTGTCGTTTACGTCACTACCCATCTTTCAAATGCTATTGTCTTTTCCAATATCTCCAGCCCGACCGTGGGAATTGTTCAACAAATATCATCTAGTAAAATAACGTGGTGGTCGATTCCGATTAAAATTACGGGTAGTCACCAACAAACTGATCGCGGACCTGATCCCGCAGCGGGCTATAGAATATTTATGGAGATCGTGAAACGCAGTTCAAAACTTGATTTTTTGTTTTGAGTTCATCGTTTCATCAGGATCCTTTAGGATCAATTAAAAAATAGGTTATAAATGTTTGGGTCGGTTAATTTGGTTCTAATCGAGGCGGTGAAATACGATTTATGCCGTAGCATAATGAGTTTTTCACCAACGAAGAGTAGAAGCCAATTAAGCAGCCAAATGTTATAAGTTATTCTTTTGTTGATCCTTAGGATCAATTAAGTTTCTAAAAAATATGATTAGTCTACTAAAAAATTATAAAAAATATTCCGACGAAAAGCTGGTACCACAGGTGGTAAAAGGCAACGAGCGTGCTTTCAATGAGCTATACAGCCGCTACGAAAAAAAAATGTACCGCTTTTTCTATCGAATGCTAAATCGGGATTCCGAACGGGCCAATGATCTGTTACAGGATTTGTTTATCAAGGTTATTGAAAAAGGAGATCGCTTCGATACGGATCGAAAATTCTCCACCTGGCTCTACGCCGTCGCAGGTAATCTTTGTAAGAATGAATACCGCCGCGTCGAACGCCTGACCAATAACCACAAAAAAATGATTACCGATGTACAGCCAGGGCTGGACAATGAAATGGATTTTTATCTGCCTAATGCGATAGATCGTTCTTTGTTTACCACTCGACTGACCAATGCCCTGGAGGAATTAGAAGATATACACCGCACCTGTTTTATATTACGTTACCAGGAAGAATTGTCCATCAAAGAAATTAGTGAAGTGATGGAATGCCCCGAAGGAACGGTAAAGTCCCGGCTTTATTACGCCCTCCGAAAGTTATCCGATAAACTTCAGGTTTTTCGACCCGAAGCATTAAAAAAAATGAATTATGAGAAACAGGCTGGTTAAATTAAATCCACAGGTGGAGCAGTTGATGTTAAACAAAAGGTTTGCACAGCTAACCGAAGCGGAAGTCCTGCTACTGGAAGATTCGTTCTCTCCGGAGTGCTATGATGCAATGCGCAAAACACTTCTGACCGCAACTGATATGTTTGTCAGAGATTCACCATTGCCCAACGCACGGGTAAAGACGGAACTTCTAAAAGCTTTAGCTGCTAAAAAAGAAAAATCGACCAGCACTAACTGGTGGAGTACTTTGCTCAATTATCCAGTTCCAGCCTGGCAACCTGCACTGGGCCTCAGTCTGGTGGTGTTCTATTTTTTTATTCCCTGGACGGGAAATGAAAATCTGCTCCACCAAAATGTCCTTGCGGTGCAGGATATAGATACCGTTTATAAAGAAGTGCCTGGTTATTTGGCTGCTTCTGTCCCGGTCGCAAGTATTCCGTTACGACGTAAAAATATCAGTCCGATATCCAGTGATTTGAATCAGAAAAATACCATTCTGGATACGTTACAGGAGGTGGCCCAAACGCTCCAGCGAACTCTGCGTCCAGTTACGGAACGGCTTTCTGCTCCGGTGATGGAATTGTCTAATACAGCATTTGCTGCCAATGATACAGCTGGTATTCGTCCACAGACGATGGAGCAGTACTTTATTGATCCGGTTCATATTATGGCAGTACAGGACCAGAGTCGCCGGTTATTGAGCTTTTAGGAATAAACGCTTTCAGGGAAAATGGATAGTTATTCTTTTAGGAATGGCGATTAAAAAGAGGAAGCATAGTGTCTTAATTTATTTTATCAACATTCCTTATTGATTCTTGGGGAATAAAAAGTTATTCAATAACTTTGAGCCCTATATATCTAACATTTGTTATTTTTGCGACACAAAAAAATATTATGAGTAATAAGAATCAGTTTTATGATCTGAAAGTAAAAGATGTAACTGCCGAAACCGCAGAAGCGGTATCTGTTAGCTTTTCTATACCTGCGGAACACGAGGAATTATATGAATACAAAGCCGGACAGTATTTGACCCTGCGTTTTGAGATAGACGGAAAAGACGTGCGTCGTGCTTATTCTATGTCGAGTAGCCCGTTGGATAATACAACCACTGTGACGGTTAAGCGGGTCAAAGATGGTCTCGTATCTAATTATATGAATTCCAGTTTAAAAGGTGGAATGAGTATCAAAGTTATGCCACCACAGGGTAAATTTACCACTGATTTTGCTGGGGACAAACAGCGAGACTTCTATCTTTTTGGTGGAGGAAGCGGAATTACCCCGTTGATGTCTATTCTGAAAACGGTACTGGAAAAGGAACCTAAAAGTACCGTCAACCTCTTTTACGGTAACCAGGACGAGAACAATATAATTTTTAGATCAGAGCTGGATCAGTTAGAAAAAAAATACCAGGGACAACTAAATATAGAACATATTTTAGCAGATCCTATCCGCGAAAAGCCTGCCGGGCTTACTTCATTTTTAAAAAAAGGAAAAATCACGTGGCCAGGTAAAGTAGGGGTGCCGGATAGCGCCCATACCAATGCATTTTTAGATACACATCCGCCGCGGAGCAAAGAATCGATTTACTTTATTTGTGGCCCCGGCCCCATGATGGATAGCGTAGAAAGTGTTTTACTTAAAAGAGGCATCGATGCGAAGGCCATACAAATCGAGCGATTTAGCTCAACGCCTCCCCAGGATCAGAAGGCTGGTGCGGCTGCTACGACAGGTGTCGGTGGTCCTGCGAAATTGAAAGTTACGCTGGACGGGAAAGTGATTGAAACGACGGTTTCGGAAGGCAAAACGATCCTGGATACTTTACTGGATATGAAAATTGAACCACCTTATTCCTGTACTTCCGGCTCTTGTTCTACCTGTATGGCAAAAGTACTATCGGGTACCACAAAAATGGATGCCTGCTACGCGCTGGACGACGACGAGATAGAAGATGGATTTATTCTGACCTGTCAGGCACATCCTACTTCCGCAGAAGTAGAAATCAACTTTGATATTTAATTTTAAATTTCTTTTTTAAAAAAGGACAAATCTTGACGGATTTGTCCTTTTCCTTTTTTTGACAGCACCCACATTATGGACGCAGCGTGGCGGAAAAAGAAGAAGTATAGAATCTGCATTTATTATTAACTCATTCCTTAGTAACATTATACGTCATTCTTTCGTAAAGGAAACTTAATAATTATTATCTTTACACTGAATTTTCCGAAAGGGGTATTCGCCTTTCCAAAAACCACTTAAAAGATGAAGTAAAACCCATCTTTCTGTAAAATAGGAGTTATCAAATAACTTCATCAATAATATCACCCGTTTGTTGCCCTATTTAGTGGCATCGCTGTGTGTAAATTTTTATCCATGCAACATATGAGACCCACCCTGATAACCCTGTTATCAATATTATTCTTTGCGACTGTATCAAGCACGGCGCAAGACCTTCAGTGGTTTGCTAATGATCACTTTCAATTAATGGATGCCCCCGACGAGGCGTTATTGATTGCTTATGAAAAACAACCTTGGGAAGCTTTTACGCTTTATATTGGAGCAGCTGATTTCTCTGAAAATACAGTATTGACCTTTTCGGTACAATCCGATGCACCCGTTACTTTACGGATTGACCTGATGGACCAGGCTGGAAATCAAGCGGCTGGAAATACGGCTACAATAGCATTGAAAGGTGGAGCAGATTATGTAGCAGTCACTTATGATTTTGGTAATCTAGCCCAAAAAGTAAATCTAGGCAGTATCAGTCACTTTCATTTTTATGTAAATCCGGGAGCGAAAGCTACAGGTGAACTGTCAATCAAAAACATTATACTTCCGAAAGTGAAAACAACGCAAGAAGAAATGCCTATTCTGGTTTTTCCAAATCCCGTTAATGATATTCTGAAAATAAAAACAACCAATCAATTATTTGATGAGGTTATTCTTTTTGAGGCGCAAGGCAAAGAAGTTACCCGTGTACAGATATCCGCTACACATTACTACGAGTGGTCCATAACTGATTTACCGATAGGCGTTTATCAGTATCAATTAAATTATCAAAACGAAACGATAGCATCTGATCGCTTATTGGTTAAATAGAAAATCCTTTGCTTTCCAACACACCCCAGAATATTTTCAAATTATGAACAATATTTACGCTTTTTCTAACAAGGTAATACTTTTTACTTTTTTCTTCGTTGCTTCCTTTTCTCAAATTACAGCACAAACGTTGATTCCGATTAATGTCTCTCAGGTTTCCACGGACGACAATGCAGAAACGCTATTCGATGGAGATTTAGAAACCCACTGGAATGCCGGATGGGATCTCGATGATTATCCTGCTTTCGCGCACGTAGATCTGGGTGGTAGTTACGAACTGAGTAAAATTGAATTATACGATTTTGCTGGTAGCGGTCAATTTAAGGTTTATGCAGGGAGTCCGGGTAATTGGGATTACAACGCCATTGCTGTGGACGCGCTGGAAAACTTTGGTACCTGGAATACACACCACGTAAATGCAACAACTACTCATCTTCTTTTTAGAATAAAAACTCCACGCTCCCGAGTTTCAGAAATTCGAATCTACGGTGTGGATACAGAGACCGAACCAGAACCACCGATCGATCAGGAAATAACTTTTAATGCCCCGGATACTGTAACACTGACTGAAGGAACGTCAGAAACAGTCTCTATTCAAGCGATCAATGCCACGGAACTTTCAACAGGAATTTTACCAGATTTTATCAATTTTAATAATTTAGGAAGTGAAAACGGTACGTTAAATATTCAGCCAGAAGAGGGAGATGCAGGTACGTATAATCTTACGCTTAATGCAACGAGTCAGAATGGCCAGACGACTTCTATCACAATGCTTGTTGCCGTAGAAGTAGCGGATGATCCGGGGCCTGGCCCAACAGAAGGAGAAGAGACATTATGTGAAATATTCGCATCGCAATTAATTTTTGGCAAGGGCGATCCGGGTAAACTGGTGGACGAGCAAGATGCACTTGGTGACCCTGCAAACGGACCTGGAGCGAATCCTTTAAACTTTTGGTTTCCGGGTTGGAAATCTCGTTATTACCCGGCAGAGAGTTATCTGGATTTGGGTAGTACTAAAACACTTACCCGTATTTTTTTAAGAGATATCAGTGGTGTTGGAAATTTTAGAATTTACGCCGGAGTACCCGGTAACTGGCAAAGCGAACCGATTGTTGATGACAACTTACAGGCTTACCTTAGCTGGACGGAACATACCACACCGGTTGCTACCCGCTACCTGAAAGTAGTCATGGAAAATGCCAGCTCCAAGGTTTCCGAACTGGCGATTTATGGATATTGTGGTGAAGAGGTTGCGGCAGATAATATAGCACCTGCCCGGGTGATAAATCTTTCGGCGTCGAATGTTGCCAGCCAGTCGGTCAAGTTAAATTGGAAAGCCAGTGGAGATGATGGAAATACAGGAACGGCAGCTACCTACGATTTACGGTATAGTACAAGTCCCATCAGTGGATTTAATTTTTCTAGTGCAACCGTCGTGGCTACCAATGCACCGCAGTCTGCGGGTACCAACGAAACAAAAACAATTACAGGCCTTGATTGTAATACCTTTTATTATTTTGCAATAAGGGTAATCGACGAAACAGGAAATAAGTCTATCGTTTCTAATATTATAAATAAAACGACAGAAGCGTGTATAAATCAAGACGGTAAACAAATTACGTTAACATTAAACCAAACTGTTGATGTGATAGATATTACTAAATCAAAATTAAAATATAACAAGGATTTTGCTTATAGTTTTACGGTGGACGATGGAAGTATTTGGGATTACTACATCACCTTTCCGTTAATTAGCGGAGGTGTATCTGGCTTTCCACCTACCAATCCAGAAACACCCTGGTTTGAATTTCCGGATGATCCACATCTTCAGGAAACGGGTTTTTCTTACAGTGATGGTTGCGGAAATGAAGTAAAGTTTAAAGCGGGTCTGTCCTTAAATACAGAACTGGCTAGCGATGATATTACAGACTATCATATTACCTGGGACAATATCCGCGAGATATACAATAATGATTGGGATATTTTTGGACACGGTCATCAACATTGTAATACTGATTGTGATTATAACGAAGAAATACAAGTCAACCGCAATGTGCTGGAAGACAACCTGGGATTTTTACCAACCCATTTTGTAGTACCTTCGGGTAATTCCAATTATCACCAGGCTGCGTATGACAATGGTATGGTTGCTGTTTATGATCAAAGTTATCAATTGCCCGGATTTGAAGGATTGCAGATAGATGGTCCAGTGGACTTTAACGAGTTTATTATGCACCGCTATCCATTGGAAACATCAGCGGCTCCCTACGGTTATGACCTGGATATGATCGCAGGTTTGTCGGGCGATGGAGATCATTACTGGATGACTGAGTTCGCACATTCTATCGGACATCCGCACGGAGGTGAATATTATATTCGGGTAGCGTACAATGATTTTAAAACGTACATGAATTATATTGAGAATGAATATGGGAAGCCCTGGTCTGATAAAAAGGTATGGATGGCACCTATGCAGGAGGTGTACGAATATTTACGGGTGCGCGATGCGGTAGATATTTCCACTAACAACCAAGACAATACGTTGACTATATTTTTGGATGACGAGGATGTTCCATCGGGACTTCGTAGACATGCATTAAGCTTGATCGTTAACTTGCCCGAGGGAGTAAATATTACGGAGGTGGTATCATCAGGTGTAACGATAGAATCATATAATGCAACGACTGGATTGTTAAATTTAAAGTGGGATTAAGCAGTCTTGGGAATGTTGATAAAGTAAATTAAGGAACAAGGCATCGCTTTGTTTCTACGTTGATCTGTTAACTCAACTTTCTCTGCGGACAAAACCAGTCAACAATAAAATTCCTTAATCTGATTTTTTAATCATCATGAGGAAAAAACCTTCTATTTCATCCCGGGCTGTCTGATCTCTACACCTTCACTGGACTTGCTTTCCCGCACCATAGCGCGTACGTCGGCGAGAAGTTTTTTAGCATCGTAGATGATGCCATCTTTAATCGTATACTTTACACCACCGACCCGAACAATTTCATTTTCTTCGGTTAGTTTGATAGCACCAGTACCATAAAGAACTTTTAGATTCTTTAACGGGTTCTCTTCCACAATGACAAAATCGGCCAGTTTGCCAACTTCCACCGAACCAATTTGATCGTCCATACCGAGTGCTTCGGCACCATTTAGGGTAGCCGAGCGAATCACCTCCAGAGGATGAAAACCGGCCTCTCGTAATAATTCCAGTTCGCGGATATACGCAAAACCATAAAGTTGAAAAATAAAACCAGCGTCAGATCCAGCGGTGACGCGGCCACCTTTATTTTTATATTCATTGATAAAGGTCATCCACAGCTGATAATTTTTTTTCCAGTCCACCTCTTCTTCCGTTCCCCAAAAATGCCAGTACGAACCGTGCGAAATTTTACTAGGCATATAAAATTGCCACAAGGAAGGGATCGTATATTCTTCGTGCCATTCTGCCCGACGTGCGCGCATCAAATCCCGGCTCGCTTCGTAAATATTGAAGGTCGGATCAATCGTAAAATCCAGCGCTAATAATTCATCCATCACTTTATGCCAGTGATCAGAATAGGGTGGAGCGGCCTGCGTCCACAACCTTCCTGCCTCCTTAAAGCGGTGTTGTTCGTTTTGATAATTATAATCTACCGGATAGTTCTGCACCGTTCGATCTACAAACAAGGCTTCTGGCAAACCGTACCAATGTTCCATGGTCGTCAATCCTGCCCGTGCAGATTTTAAGACATTCCAGCGCCCCACATCCATCTGTGCGTGGTGACAAGCAGAACGCAATCCGAGTTTTTTGTTTTCATCCAATGCTGCCGCCATGATCTTTGGTGCCGCTCCGAAAAATTTGATACCGTCTGAGCCGTTTTGGGCATTTTTACGAACCCAGGCGCGCGCGGCTTCCGGGGTTGATACGCCGTTGTTTTCTCCTTGTCCAAAAACAGTGTACGCCTGAATTCGGGGCGCGGTAATTGTGCCAGCATCGCTTTTTTTCTTATGATCCAATACCCAGTCCAGTCCATTCCCGCACGAAGGATCCCGGATCGTTGTGATACCATGTCCCATCCAAAGCTTAAAAACATATTCTGCATCGGCTCCTTGAGATTTTCCACCAATATGTCCGTGCATATCCACAAAGCCGGGGAGTAGATACATCCCGTTGCAATCCAGCTCTTTCCCACCTGATTTGAGTTGCGGTCGACTTTCTGGTTTGATATCTACGCCGGGATAACCAACTACCGCAATTTTAGTGATTTTATTGTTTTCTACTACAATGTCAATTGGTCCACGCGGTGGCGCACCGTTTCCGTTGATGAGGGTGACACCTCGGATGATTAATTGTGGGTAAGGCCCGTCACCTTCTTTAACTTCGGGTGCTTTTTTGACTTGGCCGGAGAGGGTTATTGTTGTCAGACAAATTAGTAAAAATGTGTAGTATAATTGTTTTTTCATAAAGAGAGGTCTAGAGGAAGTATAGAATCGTCATTTATTTTGTCAATATTCTTTAGCTTGGTTTTAGCTAAATTTTGCTGTTGGCTATGGTGTTAATGAAGCGTAAAATTTCTGTTGCATTTTTTTAAAAATAAATGTAAAAATTTCTGCGACCACGCTGTGGTCGTTCTTTTAATGTACTACCTTAGCTGCGGTCATTTTCCTACGCACTTATGATCTCAGCGAGATCACAGGATGTTAGGGTTAGCTTAATTAAAATCATTCGGCAATCTCCATTTCTCGCAGTGCTTCGATACCAACATAATCCAGTGCTTTGATATGCGTAGATTCCAAAATAACCATGGGTGCTTTTCCTGCATCATAAGCTTCTTTCCAGCGAATGGCACAAAGGCACCAGCGATCGCCCGCCTTTAAACCCGGGAAGTTGTATTGAGGAAAAGGCGTACACAAATCATTACCCTGTGCTTTGGTGAAATCTAAAAATTCCTGGGTCATTTCTGCACAAACCACGTGGCGTCCGCTATCCGCAGGACCAGTGTTACAAACTCCATCGCGGTAATAACCCGTCATTGGATCGGTGCAACAAGACTTTAATTCGGTACCCAATACATTTTTAGCCGTATCCATAATGATATTATTTTTTGAAATATTGACAAACGCGTAGCAGCAGAAAAGGACAACCAGTAGAGGAAATAATAGCTTTTTCATAACAGAAAATATTTTTAAAATGACGCCATGATTTTTTCCAAATCTACATGGTTTTTAATTAATTCAATCGCACGTCTAACTTTCCAGGGCGTATCGGTATTAATTTTTACTTCAATCTGATTGATTTTGGTGTAAGCACCGAGTGTGTCTAAATTGGTGGAGACGACTGGAATCTGATGTTTGTCGATGTATTCCATATTGATTGTTGGATGTTTTTCTTCACCAGGATTAAGGCGGCTTTGACCAGTGAGGATGATACCTGCGAGCGGACAAGTTTCTCTTCCCATTTTGGCAGAGACCATTTCGACAGTTCGCACAGATTCGTTGGCTCGTTTATAACTGACTACGAGAAGCTGATTATTTTGTTTGTGGATATTTTCAACATCGTAAACCAGGGAGCCGGGGATAATTTTTTCAATTCGATTAAGTAATTTTTTTTCGTGGCAAATAGTTTTTCCTTTGATGGCTTCCTTGACCGTATACATAATCGGATAAGACATTCGTCTTTCGTAGGGTAACAAACCAAGGAGCGGAATTTCCATTTGTTCCAGTTTTTTACCAACATATTGCTTCACTTTTTCCATCTTTTTGGGTAGGACTTTATTTACAATTACACCGATAATAGGTACATTTTTTTCACGAAACAAAGCAAGCGACATATTGAGTTTATCAATCGTACTGCCGATGCCTCCTTCTACAACCATGACGACTTTGGCGTTCACCAGTTTGGCGACTTCTGCGTTGGACAGGTTGACGATACTGCCTACGCCGGGATGTCCGGTACCTTCGTAGACGACTACTTCATTGTGTTGGTGTAAAAATTCCGATGCCTCCAGAATACGCTCCCGGTATGGATATTTTGCCGGATTGTCCAGGTAATCAGTCGTTGCACCCTTTCCCAAAATTACCGGACTATGAATTTTCTGCGAAAGCTCAAAATTCATAATTCTGGAAAAAAGAAAAGCGTCCTTATCCACTGTTAGATTTTCAAAATCTTTTACTTCCTGCCCAACAGGTTTACAATAACCAACACCGTCAAGATTCAGGCTGCTGAGCGCAGCGGTCAGTCCAAGAGTAGAAGTTGTTTTTCCAACGTGTTGTCCGGTTGCGGCAACGTAGATGCTTTTTTTCATGTTTAACTAGATTTGGTAAGGATCGTTTAAAAAATAAGATATAAGGAATGGCGATTAAATAGATGAAGCATATTGTCTTAATTTATTTATGTACAGTTCCTAAAGGTTTGGGTCGGTTATTTTAAAAATAAAGCATGATTATTATGGTAAAAATAGGAAATTCCCTGCTCCTTATGATAGTCTCTGATCTTTGTGACTTAAATACGTTAAAAAAGAGATAATCAACAAAAGTAAATAGCCAAAAGCTTCCAAAAAATACCTTATCTTTCCTTCTCAATCTAAAACCCTTATTTCTATGTATTCAATGCTTTTACACAGTCATTCCGGCCTTCGTTGGGTCGTTCTTATTTTACTCATTTTGGCCGTAGTCAATAATGGAATGAAATGGCAATCTGGCAAAGTCTTTATGGACAAAGACCGTAAGCTCAACCTTTTTACGATGATTTTTTCACATATTCAGTTGCTGATTGGAATTGGGTTGATTTTTATAAGTCCTAAAGTGAAAATCGGAGAAGGAGGAATGAACGAGGTCGCACGCTTCTTTATGACCCAACATATGACCTGGATGATCGTAGCAATTATTTTGGTCACTTTTGGCTATATTCGTTCTAAAAAACTAATTGGCGATCGCATAAAATTTAAAGCAGCTTTTATCCCATATCTGTTGGCACTCGTGGCGATTTTGTACGCGATTCCATGGCCGGGAAGAGGCTACGGTGGGGGTTGGTACTAGTGGTTCGGGTACTAAATTAGTATGTACTTCAAATTGTTAATTTTTCCTAGACAAAAAGAACAGTTGATTAGTG
>ENA-ORXR01001675-ORXR01001675.1-marine-metagenome-genome-assembly--contig:-NODE-1675-length-22787-cov-5.789520_pt1 | contig 22787 bp, 21 predicted proteins | sample MGYA00237866_ERZ511479 | MGnify/ENA metagenome assembly ERZ511479 | reverse complement strand
CTAACCCTCGATCACATGAGGCTCCGCGACGAGTCACCGCCTTTTTCAACACCCTGTTAGGGAAGGTCTGATCAATTTAGCGCCCCCCACGGAGATGGGAACTGAGGTGAGGTCTTTGCATCGCTGCGCGCTGGATGATAATTGCGCCCTTCGGGTTACAGCTTAGGCGTTGAATCCGAGCTTGGCCGGGAAGTGTTCTATGAACGTCGTTTTTTTGTTGCAAAAAATACGGCCCGTGGTTTTGTCCTGTCCGTTCGGGCCGACGCGGTGCGAACACAGATGATCCCCTGTAGCTCAGCGGTAGAGCGGGTGGCTGTTAACCACTAGGTCGTTGGTTCGATCCCAACCGGGGGAGCCATTTCTCAAGTCGAGAAATGGCTGGGCGTCCACCCTCAATTGCGGGACGTTCTTTTCCACAACCGTGGTTCAAACCTCGAAGATTCCGTCTAATGACTTGGCTCGCATTCGCTCTTCTCACCGTATTCGCTTGGGGCGTTTATGGGGTCATGCTTCACACTGGCCAGATGGGGATCGGTGATCCTGAACTGGGTCGATACAAAGCGTTTCTGTGGGTCGGAATCGCCTACTTCGTGACTGCGATCATCGCACCGGTCGTCTTGCTTGCTGTCAAAGGTGGCGACCTCCGATTCTGGACTTACCCGTCGAAGGGAATCACTTGGAGTTTTCTAGCTGGGATTCTCGGTGCCATCGGAGCATTCGGAGTCCTGCTCGCTTTTGGTGCCAAAGGTTCTCCGCCGGTGGTGATGTCGATCGTCTTTGCTGGAGCTCCAATCATCAACGCGATCGTTTCGCTCAGCATGCATCCACCGAAGGGCGGTTGGGGAGCGATCCCGATTCCGTTTTATCTTGGTATTCTCCTAGCGGCCGTCGGCGGTTGCTTGGTTTGTCTCTACAAGCCGGGCCCGGCAGGACCTGCGAAGCCGCCAGCTAAAGTAGAAGCGGCGTCGAACCTCAAGCATTGATCTGAAAGCGGAGCCCTGAGAGGGTGGGGGGTACTATTTTCTCGGATTACCCCGCTAGTTGTCGGCCTTTATTGTGTTCTGGTGGCTTTCACTGGCCCTGCGTCTGCAGCGGATTCAGCCAAGCCCAATGTCCTATTTATCTCCGTCGATGATTGGAATGACTGGATCGGCTTTTTAGGCGGGAATCAGGCGCACACACCGAATCTCGATCGCCTAGCAGCCCGAGGGGTCGCCTTTTCTTATGCCCACACTTCGGCGGTCTATTGTGCGCCGTCGCGGACTTCGGTGATGACCGGACAGAATCCGCACACGACCGGGTGCTATCACGATCAGCCTCACTTTTATGAAGGCCACCACCCCAACATAAAGGATATCCCGCAGTGGTTTCGCGACAACGGCTATCACACTGCTGGAGGTGGAAAAATCTACCACCACATGCCCGGCTTCATTGATCAGCGCAGCTGGGATTCTTACTTTCACTGGTCAGAGGTCGGGAAGGCGAAGGCTTGGTATCTCAATTCTTGGGGGGAGGGCTGCCCCGACACCGGCTGAGATTCCGGTCAGCGCCATCGCGAAGTTTCTTCACGAGCGGAACGTCGCGAAAGCAGCCGCGAGCGGGAAGAATGGCCCGAAACCCAATAAGGTCGATTCCCATATGGAGTTCGGAATTCTTCCCGACGCCGATGAAGAAAAGATGGTGGACACGATCTGCACCAACTGGACTGCCGATTTTTTGCGCAGCTATGAAGGGGACGAGCCGAACTCCGTGACCGACCGAACCGTGCTCCAGGGTGACGGGGATCAGTTTGCTTTGATCAATGCAGATTGGCGATACGTGCGGACAACCGGTGGTGAAGAGCAACTCTACGACATCGGGAACGACCCTAGCGAGCACACGAACCTGGCCGCAAATTCCGAGTTCGAAGGGCAGCTAGAGTCGTTTCGCCAGCAGTTGCCCACCGAATTCGCTGAGCCAGGTCTACGCCCGAAAGACCGAGACCGAATGCGTCTTGTTATCGACGGATTGGAGTTCCGCTGGGAGGCTGTCGGCCCGAAGTAACTGGGAGACTTGACTACCCTACGCTGAGTGAAGTGCCTCGATCGCTTCTAGTGATTTTTCGATACGATTGAGAACGCGTTCTTTGCCGAGCAGCTCAAGCATCGGCAGCAAGTCAGGGCCTCCGCCACGACCAGAAGTGGTGACGCGAGCTGGGAACATTAGTGCGCCTTTTTTTACGCCGAGTCCTTCGGCAGCAGTTCCAATTGCCGCACCGATATTGTCAGGTTCCCAATCCGCGACAGCAGAAAGCGCCGCTTTGAGCCCTCCGAGAATCCCGCGAATTCCTTCCGTACCGTGCAGCCGGTCGACGGCTTTTTGATCGGACTTGTAGTCGTCGGTGAACATGTAGTCGGACAGTTCAGCAACTTCGCCAAATGTCCGAACTTTAGTCTGATAGAGCGGTAAAAGGTCGGCAGCGTAGTCCTTGTCGTAGAGTGGCAAAGAGTGATCGAGCGCCGCGTCCGCGCGATCGGCGAAGGTGCGAGGCGGAAGTGAGCCGAGGTATTGTCCGCTGAACCACCGGCACTTTTCGAGATCAAAACCGGCGTTGCTGCTGTTGATCGCATCCAGACCGAATCGTGCGATGACTTCTTTGATCGGAAGCTTTTCGGTATCGTCTTTGGGCGACCAGCCGAGCAGGCATAGGTAGTTGAGGACGCCTTCGGGTAGGAAGCCGCCGTCGATGTAGCTTTGGATCGATGCGCCATCGTCGCGCTTGCTCATCTTCGACCCGTCAGGGTTGAGGAGTAGGGGGATGTGAGCGTAGACCGGCGGGACTGCTTCGAGGGCTCGGAAAAGAAGCAGGTGTTTCCATGTGTTCGCCAAGTGGTCTTCGCCACGGATCACATGGGTGATTCCCATTTCCAAGTCGTCGACCACATTAACGAAGTGGAAGATGTAGGAACCATCCGGGCGTCGAATCGTCATGTCGGGCTCTGCGGACGCATCGAAATCGACGTCGCCACAGACCTGATCGCGAATCGTCACGGTCTCTTCTGGGAATCGGAATCGCCAAGCCCCTCCGTCTTCGTAGATCGCCCCTGCTTCTTGCAGCCTGGCGAAATGCTTGTCGTAGATTTCTGTGCGTTGGGACTGGAAATAGGGACCGAAATCACCACCTACTTCCGGGCCTTCATCCCAGTCGATGCCGAGCCAGCGCAGACCATCGAGAATCGCTGTCCGAGCCTCATCGGTATTTCGAGCCTCGTCAGTGTCTTCGACTCGGAGCACGAATTGGCCGCCATGATGACGAGCGAACAGCCAGTTGAACAGGGCTGTCCGTGCACCTCCGACATGAAGGTAGCCGGTGGGAGACGGGGCAAAGCGCGTACGCACTGCTGTGGGATCGGTTGGTGAATCGCTCATCGTCGAAAATGAATGGCGGCCACGTTGGTGCGGAATATTGACAAACGCAAGGACTCGCGAGGCAGCAGAATTCGCCTCGCTAGCGGCCCTAATAGACAGGAATGTCCCTGCTGCTTGTCACGCTTCTATAGTAGAAAGGGGCAATCTCGCCCCTTTAAATTCTCACGCCCAGATCACCTCATTGACCGCGGCATGAAGTCCCGCTAAAGGAAGGACGGCGGAGGGGCTATCTAGTAATTGGGAGGTTATCTCCCTGAGTCATTCAGCAGTTCCACGCACCCAAAAAATTTCCTCTCTGACATGCAGTTTCATTTCATCGGTATTTGCGGTACCGCCATGGGATCCGTCGCCGCCGCCTTGCGAGACCTTGGCCACACAGTGACCGGATCCGACGCCAATCCCTATCCCCCGATGTCGACGTTTCTTGAGTCGAAGGGGATCGAAATCGTTGAAGGATATCGCCCAGAAAACCTTCCCGAAAATGCTGATGCGACGATTGTCATCGGCAACGCCATCTCTCGCGGCAATGAGGAAATGGAAACGGCTCTCGATCAGCGACGGCCCTATACTTCGCTTCCTGAGGTTCTGAAGGATCATTTCCTGCGTGGTGGTCGAAACCTCGTGGTCAGTGGCACTCACGGAAAGACCACAACGAGCTCGATGCTGGCCTGGGTTCTGAAGTCGGCGAACGTTGACCCGTCTTGGATGATCGGCGGAATTCCGGAAAATCTCGGGAAAGGCTGCCACCTCTCTGGTGAGACGTTCACGGTTTTGGAAGGCGACGAATACGATACCGCATTCTTCGACAAGCGATCGAAGTTCGTTCACTATCTTCCCGAAGTCGTTGTCGTGAACAATGTCGAGTTCGATCACGCTGACATTTTTGATGATCTTGACGCGATTAAATTGAGCTTTCGTCGGATGCTCAATATCGTGCCACGAAACGGAGCGATTTTCATCAATGGCGACTGCGCCAACAGTGTCGATGTCGCTGAGGGCGCTCCGGCTCCGGTGATTTCGGTCGGATTTGGTGAGCATTGCGCGATCAAGATCGAGGGGCTCGACCTCCAGCCGGGAGTGTCTTCATTCCAACTTCAGGGCCATCGTTATGCGATTCCGCATGAGGGCGAGTTCAATGTCCGAAACGCCGCGATGGCTGCTTGTGCGGCCGCCTTCATCGGAGTACCCGGAGAAGAAATTGCCAAAGCGCTAGACGGATTCCAAGGCGTCGCCCGCCGTCAGCAACTTCGAGGCGAGGTTAATGGCATCCGGGTCATCGATGATTTCGGCCACCACCCGACCGCGATTACCGGCACAGTGAAGGGGATCCGCCAACGCTTTCCCGGATGTCGAGTTTGGGCACTGTTCGAGCCGCGCTCCAACACTAGCCGACGCTCCATTCACCAAGCCGCATTGGTCGATGCCCTTGCCGAAGCGGATTGCGCGGCGGTTGCTGCTGTCGATCGACCCGAGCAACTCTCTGATGAGGAGCGTTTGGACGTCGAGAAAGTGGTCGCCGAACTGAACACCCGCGGCACGACTGCCTATCAGGAAGCTGATGCCGACGCGATCGTGGCCAAGGTAGCTCCCGAAGCAAAGGAGGGGGATGTCTTCATCGTGTTCAGTAACGGTGGGTTCGGTGGCATCCACGACAAGTTGCTCGACGCTTTAGGGAACTAGGTTCAGAGTGGCTGTTCAAGCCGAGGTCTCACGTGGGCCCTATCCGCAGCTGGTGACTGATCGTCTGGCGGACGACTGAGGCGATGGCTCGATCACGGTAGTCCCGCAAAAGGTAGGGTCAGGACGTCTCGGCCTGCCGAAAGTGAGCCACAAGCGAAACCCCTTATAGCGCCTTGTGGAACCGCACGACAATAGACCAGCCGGAGTGTCATTTTGGATGGTTTCAATTCGCAAGCAGACCTGAGCCCACCAACTCGCGCGTTTGGCCAATGTAGGAGAGTGCTTGCACGCGATGAACTCGCGCAATCGGCCGGATTGACTCTTCAAGCCTCTTTACAAAACGCGGGGTGCTTCGTAGTCTTCCGTGTGGATGAAGATCCGGACATTGATTCAGATACGTCCGCTGATGGCACCGATCTGGACGCTGAGACACTTCCGATTCGCACTGAGGAGATTGGCGAAGCGGCGGCTCGTGACCTACTCGCCCAAGGCCTTCTTGGAGAACTGCCCAAAGACCACTGGCAACCACTTCTTCCCGAAGAACTCGACCCGCTCCTTCCAGCCTTTGAGGTCAGCGGAATCCTCGGTCGCGGCGGCATGGGTGCGGTCTATGAGGGCATTCAGACGAGCTTGAAACGGCGGGTCGCCATCAAGCTCCTCCCCCCCGAGGTCGCCACCGACGGCACCTTCGCCGAACGTTTCCAGCGCGAGGCCATCTCGATGGCCGCTCTCGCACACCCAAACATCGTCAACATACACGACTTCGGCCAGACCACCGGCGGCCACTTCTTCTTCGCCATGGAGTACGTCGATGGCGCTGACCTCTCCAAGCTGATCAAGACCGGCGAGCTAGACTCGAAGCAGGTCGGCAGCATCATCACCCAGATCTGCGACGCCCTCGGCTACGCCCACGAGAAGGGCTACGTCCACCGCGACATCAAGCCCGCCAACATCTTCGTCACCCAGGACGGTCGGGTAAAGGTCGGTGACTTCGGCCTGGCGAAGTTGGTCTCCGGGGACGATGCCGACGACCTCTCTGAGCAGATGGGCCTGACCCAGACCGGCTACGCCATGGGCACCCCGAACTACGTCGCGCCCGAAACTCTGAAGTCCGGCGTCGAGGTTGATCACCGCGTGGATATCTACGCCCTCGGCGTCATGCTCTACGAGATGTTCACCGGTTCTGTCCCTCGCGGTGCTTTCGCCCCCGCCAGCCAGAAGAACGCCCAGGTCGACACGAAATTCGACGCCGTGGTCACCCGTGCCATGCAGGAAGAACCGGCCGACCGCTACCAAAGCACCCAGGAGCTAAAGTCAGATCTCCAAGCAGCTGAGAGCCGTGCTCACCCACCCGTGCAAGATGAAGAGCATGGCTCTTCACTACCTTCCCCGACTCCGAAATCCGAGGGCCCAAAACTCAAAACAAAAAGGCCTCTCGTCCTCGCCGCGCTCATCCTCCTCCCGCTCCTCGCCATCGGGGCGTTCCTGCTCCAAAATAGGGAGACCGACCAGGCGTCACAGCCCGAGAGCGCTGCTAATCCAGCAATCCCCACAGGGGCTCCCACGGGCACCACCTTTGAACAAGCCCTCACCCACGACGACCCCGCCCAATTCCCCGACCGCCCCACAGACGGTCTCGATGGCTGGGTCAAGATATTCGATGGAGAGACGCTCGATGGGTGGAAAATCCACAGCCGAAACATTGGAGAATTCGTGCCAAACGGTGAGGCGGGTGTGAAGATCGCATCGAAGGCTGGTGTTTTGGAGTTTAATGGAATCGGAGCCGGGTTCAGCCTTTGCTTTTGTGGAGCAGAATCATCACCGCTATCACTTGGAGATTTTGAAATCTATACAGAAGTTCTGCTGGAGAATGAATACACCGATAGTGGCATCGTCTTGCTGGGTGAGTATTCGGTCATTCCAGGGGGGGGCATGCTCATCCGTTCTGAGAAAAGGGCATTCAAACTCGGGATTGGAAGAGAATCCGTAGGGATGGCTCATAAACCCGATAACCGCATTCCTCTTCCGAATGGGGAGTGGATCAGTAATCGCCTTGTTACAGATGGCTTCGAAATAAAGTGGCCCTCAGGTGATAGTCCAACCCAAACCGTTTTCACTGCAGGGAGGGCGTATGGGGAACTGAGGTTAATGTTCCATCGTGGCCGCGAAAAAGGAAAGGTCGCCTACCGACACATCTACCTCCGCCCCAAAGACCCCGCCGTCACCGCCTACCTCCGCGGCGAAGGCCCTGCCCCCGAAGGCATCCTCGCCCCAGAGAACACCTCGCCAGAGTCTCTGAGTTCCGACAGCCCCTTTCCCCTCCCCATGCCCGAGCGCCTGGCGGAAGTTGGGCGATTGGCAGCGTTTCGTCTTGTTGAAGATCCCGCTACAGACGACGCGCTCCTCCGCGCCGCCCAAGCCTTTTCGGATACCGATTTCGTCCAAATTGAAATCATGTCGGGAGGCGGAGAACCATCCCATTTCGTTGGGCTGACACCGGAAGGAAAACTCAGAGGAATAAACGCCAATGGCGGAAAAATTATCGCCCTTCCAGAGGACGACGGCTATCTCAGGTTGGCGACAGGACAACAGCAACTTGGACTTGCCCTCCACCGTAGCGGTAAAGTTCGCTCTTTTGGACATTATGCTCTCCAATTCCAACCAGATTTTCAAAGCAAATGTATTGAGATCGCAGCAGCCAAACTTCATTGCATGGCGCTCACTGAGGATGGCCGGGTGCTGTCTTGGAATGGTTGGGGTGAAAGTCCGGACAGCAGTCCTCCCACCGATCTACCGCCAGCAGTCGATATCACCGTGGCCGTGCATAACTTTATTGCTCTGGATCACGAGGGGCACCTCTGGGGTTGGGGAGGCAAAAAAGAAGAGAGTCCGCACCTGCGAGGAGAGCCTAGTGCCGAACGAATCCGCAGCTTTCTCACCTCGCAGCGAGACCTCGATCTTACCCAATTGAGTCTTCACGCTGGTCACGTAGTGCTTCCGGATGGACGCTGTCTCTATGGCTATGACGGCAAAAAATTGAGTATCAGACAAATTCCCGAAGGCTACGAACAGGCGTTTTTCAGGAACCGATCTCGTCTCTACAAGGACGGGAAGGGTGCTTGGAGCATCGAAAATGAGGGGCTCTCGACCGCCACCCAATCGGACTTTCAAGAGTGGGCATCCGGAGCCATCCAAATCGTTGCCGATGCTACCTACGCTCTTGCCATCTTCCCCCCCGACCATCCCATGGTCACGAAGGGGCGGCCACTAGTGGTTCCAGCCACTGGAACTGAGCTGCCGGCGGAGGCCACCGATTCTCAATAAAAGAGCCCATTCCCTCTCCCCATCCCCAAGCGCCCGACCGATGCAGGCCGACTCGTCGTGGTCTCCCACGGGGAAGAACCCAACATTCGCCCGGCCAGTACGGATCTTCCGCGAGACCTCAGGGATATCGTCGCAATTGAAGTCTCCCCGGGCCAAGTGGGGAGTTGTCTAGCGCTTCGGGCAGACGGAACTGTGGTTGCTTGGGGCAACTTGCCCGCTCCGCCCCTACTCACTGATGTTGTGGATATCAGTATCGAGCATGGGACAGCACTCGCCCTACGTTCGGATGGGTCAGTGGTCGGCTGGAGCCCGCGTGGGGTGTTCCGATCCAAGGATATTCGTGCAGTGGCGATTGCCGCAGGTCGCCATGGCGGCCTGCTCATCGGAGAGGATGGGAAGGTCTGTCCCCTCGGTTCCTACATTCCTACAAAGATTCGCCTGAGTTTCTCTCAACGATCCCCGATCGCCTCTATGACGGATGTGTTTCTGGATTCTCAGAGTTTATTCTCCGCGATATCGACGGAGGGCTCAGAACCTTCCAGTGGCCTGAGCTGATTGAGAACAGTTCCGTGCCCCTTTGGGATGCTTCCTTGCGCGAGGGTGGGTGGAGAAGTGTCGGGCCGATGACCATGGTTGCGTTCATCAGTGGCGATGGTGCCCTCGTCGTAAAGCGCAAGAAACCTCCAGGATGGGTGAAGACCTCCCGTTCCCCGAGAGAGCTCCGCTTTGCTAGATGTTGTACTTTGTTCTTTGGTGTGGGGGAAAACCCCCGTTCTGCAAGGTATAGCGAAACCGGAGCAATTTCCACAGTCCAGACGGGGCGCCTCGCTGAGCTAGCAGAGGTGGCAATCCGTGCTACGGCGGTAAACAACAAAGAGTATTTCGTCATCATCCCGCCAGACGCCCCAGACCCAGAGGGGACTTTTCAGTCCTCGGAATAACCGAGCTCGCTGAATATGGAAGAAAGTTGGCCGATCAGCGGTATCACGGTTATTGATGAGGATGTTGCTCGGAATTGGATAGTCCGAATGGGGTCAGTGCGGGGCCGACATAGAAGTTGGTGTTGAACTCGTTCCACATGGATTAGCCCTTCAAGTCTCTTTACAAAACTCGGAGTGTTCGTAGGATCATTCCGTGGACGAGGATTCGGATATCGATTCAGAAGAGCCGAGTGAGGGTTCCCCAGATCCAGACTTGACTCGTCCGATTCCCACTGAGGAAATTGCTGATGCTGCCGCTCACGGTCTGCTTGCCCAAGGTCTTCTTGGAGAGCCGCCCAAAGACCACTGGCAACCACTTCTGCCAGAAGAACTCGACAAGCTACTGCCCGCCTTTGACGTCAGCGCGATTCTCGGACGTGGCGGAATGGGCGCAGTTTACGAAGCCGTTCAGACAAGCCTGAAGCGACGGGTCGCCATCAAGCTCCTTCCCCCCGAGGTCGACACCGACGGCAGCTTCGCCGAACGCTTCCAACGAGAAGCCATCTCGATGGCCGCATTGGAGCACCCGAACATCGTTCATATCTACGACTTCGGTCAGACCTCCGCTGGCCACTACTACTTCGCCATGGAGTTCGTTGATGGGGCTGACCTTTCGAAGTTGATTAGGACTGGTGACCTCGGCCCCAAAGAAGTGGGGACGATCATTGCGCAGGTTTGCGACGCCCTCGGCTACGCCCATGGAAAGGGCTATGTCCACCGCGACATCAAGCCGGCCAATATCTTCGTTACTCAAGACGGGCGGGTCAAAGTTGGCGACTTCGGATTGGCCAAGTTGGTCTCCGGTGACAACGCTGACGAGGTCTCTGAGGAGCTGGGCTTGACCATGACCGGCTACGCTATGGGCACCCCCAATTATGTTGCCCCTGAAGCCCTCAAGTCAGGTGCCGAAGTTGACCATCGAGCTGACATCTATGCCCTAGGGGTGATGCTCTACGAGATGCTGACCGGCAACGTCCCCCGCGGTGCCTTCGCTCCTGCCAGCCAGAAGAATGCTCAGGTCGACAAAAAGCTGGATCAGGTCGTCACGAAAGCGATGCAGGAAGAGCCCGCGAATCGCTATCAGAGCACCCATGAGTTAAAGGAGGAAGTCGCCAAGAGCGGTTCGTTAAATGTCGAAAAGCCGGCCTCAGCTGCGACCGGTGAGAGCAAAGACAGATCAAAGTTTTCCGCTATTCTCGGTTCGCTACTCGTGCTTGGTCTTCTCGTCGGAGGCTTCTATCTCTTGAAAGATAGAGAGACTAGTTCCACCGACACGGCTGTTTCTATTGATATCACTCAGGGCGAGGGGGCACTGCCAGTGCTCTCGGTCACCGAAGATTCTGAGCCATTAATCGCGGCGAAAGTCGAACCGGCGGTGACCCGCTCCTTTAAGCCGCTCTCGACATCCTACCCCCTCCCACTTTCGGCACGGCCAGAAATTTCGGGACGACTCCGATCCTTTGGTTACACGATCTACCCAGCGGATTTCCTACCTCCAGATCTACCGGAACTCGTCTCTGTCAGTGTTGGGGTTTGTGGGATCAGAGACGAAATCGTGCGCTACGGAATCACCCCAGAAGGTCGGGTGATTCCCTGGGGGCCTGGATCCAAAAGTCGTAGGCTTGAGGCATTAGAAGGCCTGACCGGAGTGGTCAAGGTATGCGACGCTTGGTACCACGAGTTTGCCGTGCTTCATGACGACGGAACACTGACCCTCGATTCCGGTTGGAATCACGTCGCCGGGCGGGCTGATCTGGAAAACGTGGCCGATATCTCCTCCGGCTACGATCACCTTCTTGTCCTTTTCCGCGACGGAGCTGTCGCCAGTTGGGGGAGAGTCGTGGAGCGGGTGAAAAAGAATGGTTTAGATATCTCGTGTGAAGCGGGGCAAGCCCTCGCAATCTGGGCGGGATCCACAGAGGCCGCGTTGCTCGGTTCTGACGGATCGTTCACTACCTATCCTGGAGAGGGCCTGTCCCCCGTCACCATTGAACACGGTCTGAGTGAGTTGGCCTATTTCGGCAGCGGCTTTCTCTGGGATGGAGGCGAGAAGGCCATTCGCGTCGGCTACAAGCCAGAGCGGAACATCGAAGCAATCGGCTCGCCTCTGTACTTCGAGGGCGCCTCTCTCGAAACCGCCCAGTTTGCAGAATCGGGCCTGCTGGTAACGAGAGACAGCGAGGGCCAGCCTAAGGTGCATCGGGGAGTCCGGTTCAATCACCTCAACGCCGCGAAATCGGCCTTCGACCAATGCGAACCCGGATGGTGGCTCGGAGGTCTCTACTACGGCACCCCGCTTTACGCCATCGATCCGGATTGAAAGCCCTGCCTACGAAAAACCGAGAACGTTAGGTATTCGCTGAAGAAGGACGCGCGAAGATCCGATGGTCACCGAGGGGACAGCCGGAGGAGGTAGGGGTAGAGTGTTCCGCCCACAAAAAAAGCACCGAGGGCTTTCACCCTCAGTGCTTTTAAAAAATTGCTGTTCTACGAAATGGCCTGAGCCAATCCCTGTAGGAACTCAGGTCTACTTGATGAGACCTGCGCCTTTCAGCGTCTTGTAGGCGCCGTTCTTGTCGATCGTCTTCAACGCGCGTGCGGTGAGTTTGACGCGGACGTAGCGACCGAGTTCTGGGACCCAGATCCGCTTTGTGCGGAGATTTGGGCTGACCTTACGCTTGACGGTCTTGACCAAGTTCAGGCCGATGCCGCCCTTCTTCTTGGCGAGTCCACTATGGTGGATTCTCCTACCTGTGCGGACTTTTGCTCCTGTGATGCTGCAAACCTTGGCCATGATCTTAAATCCCGATTAAAAAGGGTCGGATACATAAGCCCTTTTTGGACATCGTCAAGCCGAGTTCGAAGGTTATCGCTCCGTGAATTGAACGGTTAGGACTCGGGGCGCCAGTCGCCTTCTTGAGGTTCGATCGGTGTCGGCGCTGTCCGTGGGTGCTGTTCGGTTTGGGCCGAATGCATTTCGTAGGCCCCGATGATTCGCTGAACGACGGGGTGTCGGACAACATCGCTGCGGTCAAATTCGACGAAATTGACGCCTTCGATACCTTGGAGAATCCGCGAAGCAACGGTCAGTCCGGAATTTCGGCGACCGCCTTTGAGATCGATTTGAGTCGGGTCGCCGGTGACGACGCAGCGTGATCCGTAGCCAATCCGTGTCAGGAACATCAGCATTTGTTCAGATGTCGTGTTCTGAGCCTCGTCCAAAATGACGAAGGCTTTGCTCAATGTGCGTCCCCGCATGTAGGCCAGCGGAGCGATTTCAATCAAGCCGCGGTCGATCATCTTTTCGACCCTCTCAGGATCGAGCATGTCGTAGAGTGCATCGTAGAGAGGTCGCAGGTAGGGCGCGAGCTTTTCTTGCAGGTCACCGGGTAGGAAGCCCAATGCTTCACCGGCTTCGACTGCGGGTCGGGTGAGGATGATGCGGTTCACCTCTTTTTCCTGCACCGCGACGATGGCTCGAGCCATGGCTAGATAGGTTTTACCCGTGCCAGCAGAACCGAGCCCAAAGACGACATCGGAGCTATCCATAGCCTGGAGGTAAGCAAGCTGCTTCTGGTTGCGGGGCGACACTGGGGGCTTCTGGGAACTACCGAGAAGTTTGTAAGTCGCCAAGGCGGTTAGACTGTCTGCGCTGCCACTTTCCATCACTTGCCGAAACGCCGCAGGGGTGATCTCGATCCCGGCGCGTCGAGCCTGTTCGAGTCCGTCGAAGTGATGGCGTACTGAGTCAACAATCTCGGGATCTTCCGAGTCGAGGATCAAGTTGCTGTCTCTGGCGACAAGACGACAACCGAAGAACTCGCTAGCTTCTTTGAGCAGCGAACGATCGCCGATGAAAAGAGATTCTAGAAAACGGCCGCTCTCGAATTCGAGTGTGGTGGTAGACATGACTGGTCTTAATTAAGGCTACTTCGTGGGCGTTCCGGCGCTGAAATTTGCGTTCCGAAAGTCCTTTTCGATCCGCCGTGCAGGGCAGATCAATTTCCTCGAACGAAGTGGAATGGCCACAGTTGGCTAGCGATAGCCGTAGACGAGGGCCCAAGGCGTACGCGTGTCATCCGCAGGTTTCAACGAAAACACGACGAGATACGTTCCCGTGGCTGGCGGATTCACTCGAACACAGGCCACTCCATCGATTGTTGTGACGGAAGTGTGTACTGGCTTTCGATCGCGGGAAAACACGCCTAGCTCGACATCGGCTACTTCCTTGGAGCCGAGCCAGAACACATATTCGTGTCCTTTGAATAGTTGGTGTCTGACGGCGACCTGACCTCCAGCGATTGCTTCGCCAGACCATGAATCGCGTCTAACGCTGTAGCCTTCCTTGCTGGCCATGGCGCGGGCTGCGGTTGTCGCGGCCTCTTTAGCTGCGACTTTTCCGCCGATCTTAAGTTTCGGAGCGACAGGGGAATCTGGCTTCTTTTCTGGCTTCTTCGCAGGGCTGGTGGTTTTCGCCTGAGGTTCCGGCTTCGCCTCCTTTTCGTTTTCTTCTGCACTGGCTGAAGCCAGAACTGAATAGAACACTGTAACCGTAGCGAGCGCAGTTGTGAGCGCCTGAGGGATCGGTTTCACGGTTTGCCTCCGATCAGGTCGACCAAACGTCCGCAAACGCTGCCTATTTGTTTGGTCGCTGCCGGGGACGGGCCAAAGCCTTCTTCGGCTGAAGCCATTTGCTCTTCGACCTTGCCGAGCCCTGCGATGACTTCGATGACCATCTCCTTGGTCGGGGTGTCGCGGGCGGTTTTCTGCACCGTTCGCATCTCTTCGGTCAAGTGAGCGACGAGCATTGGCTGATTTAGCAATTCGGCCCGGTCTCGGGTGTAGCTTTGGCCGATGGTATTGGCCAGAGCTTCGGTTCCGCGCAGCCAGCCTCCGACACTGACACACTGCGCCAGTCCATTATCATTGAGATTTTGCATCGCCAGGCGCACGCTTGATTCGGCAGTGTCCAACTCTTCGCGGATGGCGTCCCAATTGCCGCGATCGACTGCATCGAGAATCGCTTGGCAGTGAGATTCGACTTCTTTCCGAAGTCCTAGGGCTTCGGCAATGCGTTGGACATCGCGACCGATCTGGCGGGTCAGAGTGGCGTCTTGAGCTTGGACGGCGACAAATCCATCGGCAATCGCCACACCGAGTCCCAAGGCCATGCTCATTCGAGTTCCGCGAACTTTTGCCTGACTGTAGTCGTCTAGTTCACTCTTCCAGTTACCTCCCCCGAGTTTGTCGAGAACGGTGAAAATTTCGCTCGGGAGCGGCACAACAACGGTTTCGATTAATGTGCCTGGAAACGCGATTCCATCCCCGCCGTCAGCAGCCGCTTCTTGGCCGAACGCCGGAAGGCCGAGCGTTAACCCAACAGCCAATCCTACAGCGGTGGCTGGACGGCCGCTGATTCGAGTGCTTCGTGGAAGGTGATCCATCTGCAGGAAGCCTAGCCTAGAGTGGCAGGTTTCTACAACGACAATGTCGTGTCGCTAACGCCATTATTTCTCCCCTTAGGCGCTGCGCTCGGAAGAGAAGACGTCCCCAGATGGCTTCGCAGGAAGTGTCTCCTGCCAATCCTGAATCGCTTCGAGGAGTGAGGCGGCGGTCTCGGCCTGAGTTTCGGTGATGTGGGTCTGCTCCAAAGGATCTGCTGCCAAGTCGTAAAGCTCGACGTGGGAGAGATCGTTGTTGGCGACTAACTTGTGGGATCCGAGGACAACCGCCCATGATACCCAATGGTCGGCGGAAAATCGAGAACGGATCATGAACGTGGCCTATCTCATGGTTCCATTATTGGAACTTCACAATCCTTAAAATTGATGATTTCCCAAAAATTGACTGAACTCACATTTCGGTCGTATTGATGACCTGTACTTGAAGCTGAGAGGCTGGCTTGTAATGTCGCAGTTCTCTCCGAAATGGTGGAGCGCACAAGTTAGGATTGCTATATTTTCATGTCCCTGTCCCCGATTCTTACTGCCGACCAAGCTGACTTCGCGATGGCGGAGTTAAAGCCGGCGCTCACCGATCAAGAGGCGTCAATCGAGGCTCATCGCTGCCTCTACTGTTTCGATGCGCCTTGCATCATGGCGTGCCCAACCGGAATCGATGTTCCAGGATTCATCCAAAAGATTGCCGCTGACAATGTGAAGGGTTCGGCTCGAACGATTCTCAGCGCCAATATTCTCGGCAATAGCTGTGCGAGGGTATGCCCGACAAAGGTGCTCTGTGAAGGCGCCTGCGTGCTTGAAGACCGCGACCAGCAGCCAATCGATATCGGCCGACTGCAGCGCTACGCGACCGATGCTGTCATGGCTTCGGGCGAACAGGTGGTCGAGGTGGCGGCGACAAAGTCGGGCAACAAAGTCGCTTTGGTTGGTGGAGGACCGGCTAGTCTTGGATGCGCTGCTGAACTTGTTCGCCGTGGCCACGACGCGGTTGTGTTTGAGCGCAAACATCAGGCTGGCGGGCTGAATACCCATGGCATCGCCTACTACAAGATGAAGCCAGAGGTCAGTCTGGAAGAGGTTACTATGATCGAAAATCTGGGTGTCGAATTTCGGTATGGCGCTGAAGTCGGAGTCACCGTTTCGATGAATGAGCTCCGAGCCGAATTCGATGCAGTTTTCCTCGGAATCGGTCTCGGCGAGGGGCGTCAACTCGGGCTGCCTGGCGAAGATTTACCCGAAGTCACTGGTGCGATCGATTTCATTGAACAGATCCACACGCTTCCCCTTCACGAGGTGCCCGTTGGGAAGCGGGTTGTTGTGCTGGGCTGCGGAAACACGGCAATTGATGCGGTTTCGCAGGCTCGTCGACTCGGCGCGGAGTCGGCAATGATTCTCTACCGCCGGAGCGCCGAAGAGATGTCCGCCTACGGATTTGAGTTCGCCTTGGCCAAGTCGGAGCAATGCGAATTCATGTTCAATGTGGCCCCTGTCGCGATCGAGGAAAAGGATGGCCACGTCTCCGGTGTCCGGTTAGCGCGAACGGACGAAAATGGCCAACCCATTGCGGGGACTGAGTTCGTCGAGCCGTGCGATATGGTCATTCAGGCACTCGGTCAGACGAAGATGCAGGACAAACTGGGGGCTTGGCTACCCGAGCTGAAATTCGGGGAAGGTGGCAAGATCGACATCGATCCTGAAACCCAGCTGACCAGTATTCCGGGAGTTTACGCTGGAGGCGATGCGGCCAACGGTGGTGCCGAAGTCGTGAATGCGGTGGCTGATGGCAAACGGGCTGCTCTCCACCTCCACCAGCAATTCACTGGTGAAATCGCCCTGCCAACGACTCAAACCACTCGTTATGGAGCGTCATCGAATCCCTATGGCTCTGGTTTCAACCAGCCGATTCGTGTAAAGGGTTAGAGTGGGCTGAGATTAGTCGTCTCCGAGGGTATTTTTTGCTCGCCCAAAGGAAGCAACGCAAGCAAGCTTGCACCTGCTAGCTCAATGCCCGCTGAACTCATCCATCTGGCTTCCGGAGACCACATCTTGCTTGCCGATTCGAACCTCATCGGCCGGGGAGTGGACGCTGTGGTCCGTATTGACGACCCCAGCGTCTCCCGCCAACACGCATCGATCCAGCGTCGGAGTTCAGACCACTGGTTGACTGACCTAGGAAGTTCTAACCACACTTTCGTCAATGGGTTGATTATTCGAACGGCTCAAAAGCTCGTCGACCGTGACCGGGTTCGTTTTGGCAGCGTTGAATTCGAGTTTCTCAGCGATCATGTCGATAGCGACAGCCCCGACGAGTCGACCATGCTACGCACGCAGGTGCTGACCCGTGAACCTCCGTTGGCTCACTCAGTCAAAGTCGTGATGTTAGTAGGAGATTTGAAGGAGTTTACCAATTTGTCGTCCAAGTTGACCCCACAGGAATTGGCGAGCCTGATTAATCCTTGGTATGAAGATTGCCGGAATCTGCTCCAGAAGAAGGAGGCGGTGATCGATAAATTCATCGGCGATTGTGTCTTTGCCTACTGGCATTCGGACGGCCCACGAGCTCGGGCCTTGGCCCTGGAGGCAGCCCGCGAACTCTCCGACAGCCAAGGCCGAGTTGCCGTTCCGCTCCAGGAAAAACTAGCGGCCCTCGGCGTAAGCTTTGATTGCCGGGTCGGGCTCCATGTCGGCGATGTCGCGATCGGTGGCGCCAGTCGTGGTGACTACACAGCCCTAGGCGATGCCGTTAATGTAGCCTTCCGAATCGAGGCTCTAACCAGAGATCTGGACAAGAATATCCTCGCTTCTGGAGACTTTCTTGATGGCTGGCCGGACGGTGCATCAGCCTTCGAGCATTGCGGCGAACACCAACTCAAAGGGGTCGAGCAGAAGGTGGTGATTCACGCTGCGAAGTAGACCGGAGTCGGACCCGCCGAAGGTGTAGGAGGAAGTTTACGACCGATGAACTCGCACGCCGGCCGCCACGAAAAGGCGTATCGCTTGGGCTCACTTTCGGCAGGCTGGGACGTCCTAGCCCCACCACTTTTCGGGATGCTGCGGTTGAGCTGAAAGTCTGACCCGCCGAAGGTGTAGGAGGAAGTTTACGACCGATGAACTCGCACGCCGGCCGCCATGCTAGGGCGCCAATCGAGGGGCAGTTACTCGAACCCGCCCAGAACGTATTTCTCCACCGTCAAGAGCACCGTTCGACAGACGATTTCGAGACTCTTAGGGCTCAGCTTGTCGATGGTGTCTTCGGCAGTATGCCAAGGATCGTAGTCGATATCGATGACATCAATTGCTGGAATCTTGAGCGCATTGAAAGGCTCGTGGTCATCGAGAATGGGTGTTGAGTGTTGGCCGAAGTAGCCGCGAACGTCGAGTTGCTTCGATGCGCGAAAGAGCTTGCTCAGAAGAGCCCCCGATCCATTCGGCGGCACCCGGACGAGGAGTTTGGCATCACCGATCATATCGAGAAGGATGAGTGCTTGAGGCCAAGTCGCCTTGTCCGCCGTTCTCAACTGAGAGGTGTAGTGCCGACTACCGTAGAGACCGTCAGTGGCGCTGTATTCAACAAAGCACTCTTCTCCGTCGAAGAATACCAACTCGATGTTGGCCGCCAACGCCGGATTCATGGCAAGACAACGGGCCATTTCGATCAGCGAGCCGGTGCTCGATCCACCATCATTCGCTCCGACGAACTCAAAATCGGTGTACAGCTTCGTGTCGAAATGAGAGCCGAGGAGGACATGCCCTCCAGCTTCCCAGTCCGCCTTCGTTTCGTTGGGGGCAGGAAACCGAGCCCGGATGTTCGAGAACTCGACGTCGCCGATTGGCGTCGGATCGGTGAATGTCTGACGCTGTGTTTCCCAGCCGTGAGCAGCTAGCCGCTCCTCGATCCACGCCATCACCTTCTTGTTGGCTTCAGAGCCAGAAGGGTGGGGGCCGAATTCGACGAATTCTTCGACGAGCACCATCGCCTTGTCCCCCGAGAATTCAGCGTGGACGTCGGTTTCCGCATCGTAAGTATACGGTTCGACCTTCATCGGCGAGCACCCAAGGGTAGCGTAAGAGAGAACTGCGAGCGCTGCGAAAGCTAGGTGAATGCGCATCTCCTCGGCAATCATTATTCTGTCAGCGCATCGATGTCCAAACCGGCTGTCTCAAGGATCCGGTTGAGGTCGTCGAGCCCGTAATATTCGATCTCGATTTTCCCTTTCTTCTCCGCATGGCTGATTTTCGCACGGCTACCGAAGTGCTTTTGCAGCTTGTCTTCGACTTCTACCAAGGCCTGCTGGAAATGAGGATCTAGATCGGCTCCTTTGATTACCTTCGGCTTCGGATTCAGGAGGCCAGCGACCAGTCGTTCGGTATTCCGAACGCTGAGCTTATTGGCAACGATTTCATTCGCCGCCTCGAGCTGAGCCGTCGCCGTAGGCAGGCCCAAAATCACTTTAGCGTGGCCGACGCTGAGCTTTCCACCCTCAACCATCGCCTGAACTTTGACGTCCAAATCTAGAAGGCGGATCGCATTGGCTACGGTGGCGCGATTTTTGCCGACAGAGGAAGCGATCTCTTCCTGCTTCATGCCGTAGTCCGCCGCCAGTCGGTGATAGGCTCGGGCTTCTTCAATCGGGTTGAGATCCTCACGCTGGAGGTTCTCGATGAGGGCCATTTCTAGCACCTCTTTGTCGGTCGCCTCTCGGATGATGACCTTTACCTTTTCGAGCCCCAGCTTCTGGGATGCTCTCCAGCGGCGCTCACCAGCGATCAATTCGAGCTGTCCGTCGACATCGCGAACGATGAGTGGCTGGATGATGCCTTTCTCGCGGATCGATTCAACCAGCTCGTCGATATGCTCGTCGACGAACTCCGTGCGCGGCTGCATCGGGCTAGGGATGACATCCTCGATCGGCACCTCATGAACGGTGTCTTCAGAGACGGATCGGCCAACAGCTGACGATGATCCTGAGGCTCCCTTACTGCTGGGGGATCCGCCGATAAGCGCTCCGAGTCCTTTTCCTAGAGCCTGCTTTGGCATAGTTTTTCAGTGTAGGTTGGTTCGACCGATCTTGGCAAACGGGAATCGATACCCGCCGCCTTTTTTTCGCACGTTACGATCCGTGTCCAGCATTGCGAAGTGCTGTTGAATCGCCCCCCTGACGATCAAATCTGTATCTGCCTAGGCCGGCTGGCCGAGTTCCGCGCGTAAACGCTGGATCTCAGCCTCTTGCTTTGCGAGTTCTGCCGAAGCTGTCTTTAGCCTCGACGCGGTGATCTTGGCGATCGCCTTATAAAGTGCTGCATAAAATGCCGGATCTTCCTCAGTTGGCTTGATATCCTGGAGGAATTTCTGGTCGATCGCCAGGCAGATCACGTTGGTGTTGGCAATAACCGAAGCCGAGCGCACGTCATCATCAATCGCTGCCAGTTCACCAAAGATCGCTCCCGCCTTGGAAAACCGAACGAGTTCCTCACCTTCTTTCTCCACACGAACTTCCCCCGACATCAGGATGAAAATCCGAGATTCAGCCTCGCCCTCCTGAATGACAGCGTCACCTGGCTCGCAATCGAGCAGGGCCGCTGAAGACAAAAGATCATCGACTTGGTAGTCGGTAAACGATTCCAAGAATGGGATGCCGTCCAACCCCTCAGGGATGTGGCCGTCCTCGTGGATGTATGCGAATTCCTTCACGAACGGTAAATCTAGCGCGAACCAGACTCAGTTGGAAGACCAAAACAACCTCAACGTGCAGAATAATTGGACGCATCGCTTGAAAGAATGGTTAAAAACCCGTTGAGAGTGCGACCACAGATCCCCGCCGCGAGCCTATTTCTAATACAGAAATTCCTTCAATTTTTCAGCGGATTGATCGTTCGGGACACTAGCCCGCTCTGAACGAGAGCTTTGCGAATGCTCTCTTTCGCGCCCGTAGACCTGCGCGGGCAATCTCTCGGCCAATCTCGATCGATTTCCCGATCCCTAGACCGCTGACCTTTTGCTCGCCTGCGATTCGCGAGCGCTCACCCAATGGAATTCTGGTAATCGCTGCGCCGTGAATTCCCGCCGCGACTTGAACCTCGATCGTCCAGCCCCAGACCAATTCGACCGGCTCGATCGCCTCGAAAAGCTCTCGGCGAATGACCCTGAGAGGCCCGAGGTCGTAGAAGACGTGCCCACTCAGCAGTGTTGCCCACAAGCCAAGCAAGATGTTTGGCAAGGTGCGTTCGAAACTTCGCGGATGCCCCGGAATACCAGTCCCCCAAGTCCGTTCTCCCAGCGCCAGCTCGACTTCCGGCTGCTCGATGTATGCCCGCCAGATGGCCTCAACTTCGTCGGGCCCGTGGGCACCATCACCGGCCACAAATAGGTAGGCTTCCGGCCGGAGTCCATGGCTGCAGATCGCGTCGATGGCCGCGATGCATCCGTGTCCATAACCCCGAGTCGACGTCTCGCCAACAATCGCTCCGGCTTGATCAGCAATGTCAGCAGAATCATCCGTCGTCGCATTGAGCCCGACCGCGACAACAGCTCCAATCCGGTCGCACACAAGTTTCAGGGATTCGATGACCTGTCCCAAGCACGACTCTTCGTTGCACGCCGGGATGACGATGGCCACCGGCACAACCCCGCTGCTGGGGCTCCGGTCTGAGTTGTTGGTTCGAATGCCCTCCTTCATCGACGCCTCTTCGTTCGTCTCGCCCAGTGATCACGCAAGTCGCGAAATTTAAATGGGATCCTCTTCAGTGGGTGGAAGAGGTGCTCCTGTGATAGGCCCAGCAGGCGGTCTCATCATATCGCACAAACTTTCCACCAGATCTGAAAAAGCACTTGCGGATCGATCAAGATCGCGCATTTTTCCCGCTCGCAGCCCACCTGGCTGCGCTGCTTAGAGAAGCTCGGGTGGCGGAATTGGTAGACGCGCTAGATTAAGGATCTAGTGGGGAGTCCCGTGCAGGTTCGATTCCTGTCCCGAGTATCTTCTCTTAAAATGAGGGAGTGACGCAAATCGCGTGACTCCCTCTTTTTTTGTTCCCAAATCCGGCTGGGCATTTTCGCTGTCTGACGATCCCGTAGTTTCGCGAGGATACCGCTTTTCATCCTTTCCCCTGTTCAAGTTTCCGTTCACTATCTCAACTCCTTCTCCTGTCCCCCGCGTTCCCCGTTTTTGTCCACCCAGCAGAACCTCGTGCCCGTGCTTGGGGATGGATGCTGCCATGGCACTATCGATGGCAGCGTATTGAGTCTTTCTACTGCCACCTGACTTTTCAACATTCCCTATGGCCAAGAAAAAGACCGCTGCAAAAAAGGCGGCCAACAAGCCGGAGAAATCCTTCGAAGAATCCCTATGGGACACCGCGACCAAACTCCGTGGCTCCGTTGAGTCCTCGGAATACAAGCACGTCGTCCTCTCGCTGATCTTCCTCAAGTTCGTCTCCGATAAGTTCGAGGAGCGCCGCGCCGAGCTGCTGGCCGAGGGCAAGGACGACTACATCGACATGGTCGAGTTCTACACCATGCAGAATGTCTTCTACCTGCCGGAGACGAGTCGCTGGTCGCATATCCAGCAACACGCCAAACAGGGCGACATCGCGATCAAGATCGACTCCGCCCTCACCGACGTCGAGAAGAGCATGCCTCGCTCAAGGGCGCCTTGCCGGACAACTACTTCTCCCGCCTCGGGCTCGATGGCAGCAAGCTCTCCGCCCTCATCGATGCCATCAACAATATCGACACGGTCGAGGATAAGGAGGAGGACACGGTCGGCCGGGTCTAAGAATACTTCCTCGGCAAGTTCGCTGCGTCCGAGGGCAAACTCGGGGGCGAGTTCTACACCCCGAAATGCATCGTCAATCTGATCGCCGAAATGATCGAGCCCTACAAAGGCAAGATCTACGACCCCTGCTGCGGCTCGGGCGGCATGTTCGTGCAGTCGCT
>ENA-ORXR01001674-ORXR01001674.1-marine-metagenome-genome-assembly--contig:-NODE-1674-length-22814-cov-4.453050_pt1 | contig 22814 bp, 19 predicted proteins | sample MGYA00237866_ERZ511479 | MGnify/ENA metagenome assembly ERZ511479 | reverse complement strand
ATTCCATTATTGGATGGTGACTGGTTTACTGATGACATTAGTGAGCGCTTTAAAAAGTTCCTCAAAGTCACCTTTGGCACTGAACACTTTGATGAGAATCTGACGTTCCTAGAAAATGCCCTCTACCCCGATAACCTGACCGGAAAAAAACGGAAGACCATCCGCGATTATTTCCTTAAAGAATTCTATAACCACCACATCAAACTCTACAAAAAACGCCCCATCTACTGGCTCTTTAGTAGCCCTAAAGGCACCTTTAGTGCACTGATCTACATGCACCGCTACCGCGGCGACACGGTGTCGGTGATTCTGAACGACTACCTGCGCGAGTTTATCACCAAGCTGGAGGGCGAACGTGCGCGGCTGGAAAAGCTGTCGGATGATCCGACGGCGACCCAAGGGCAGAAGACCAAGGCACTGAAGGAAGCAGGCGTGGTAGCGAAACAGATCGACGAGCTGAACGAATGGGAGCGCGAAGTGATCTTCCCCATGGCCCAGCAAAAGATCGAGATCGACCTCGATGACGGGGTGAAAGCGAACTATCCGAAATTCGGCACGGCCCTGAAGAAGATCGTGGGGCTGTCATGACGGACCGGATCGAAGCGGGCCTGAAGCGGCTGTTCGACGAGCACCGGATTGTGTTCTGGTACGACGCCGCGCGCGACATGCGGGACGAATACGAGGCGGTGGATTTGGCGGATGTCAAAAAGGTCGAGATTGCGAACAACGAATTCGGCCTTAAGTACCGGATGCTGCGGCAAGAGCCGAAGCAGAAATTCCTTGTGTTCAAAAATGGCCCCGCACCCGAGATGGCCGACAACTGGCTGCTCGATCTGCATTTTGCTTGCGCCGTGTTCAAGGCCGACCAGGCGGCGATCTGGCTGGCTGAACTTGGCCTGCCTGTGCAATTTGAGGACGTGGTGCGCGATCATTTGGAGTTCTACCGCTCAAAGGGCCGCATTGAGGCGTTAAAGCTGCTGATCACGCCGTCAGACACAAAGACCGACGTGCTGCGCCGCATGCTGGCCGTTTGCACAGGTGCTGAGGGTGCGCTGGACACAGTGATTGAGGCGCTTCTGGGCGAGCTGGCCGAAGGCCGCGATGACGCGATACGCCTGATGGAGCGCTCTGGGCTGACCGCGTTTTTCTGGAAACAGGTCGAAAATGCCTACGGCTATGCGAGTAATGAGCCGGACTTCATGGATTTTGCCATTACCCTGTTCCAGTCCTGCTATCGCCGCACGCTGGGCGAGGATAGTAAATTGAATGGTGAAGCGCTTCTGGTCTTTCGTCGCTGGAAGAACAACCGCTTGGGTGCCAAAGCCTTTGAGACGCTGAGTGGAAAGTACCAAGACATCCTGCGAATTGCCGACGATGTGCAGGATCGTGACATTAAAGCCTTGCGCGGAATTGATCATTTTGAAGCCATCGATCGTCAGATCATCCGGTCCCTCGTGTCTGAGATGGCCAGTCAAACAGTGTCATCAGCGGATGTGCTGAAAATCGTACGCGAGCGGCGGCAGAGCCATTGGTATCCCACTTACGAGGACATCTACCGCGCAATTGGCTATGCAACAGAATTCCAACAGGCTTTGGCCGAAGCCAACCTGACCATGACCTCCCCCAGTGAGGGGGTGAAACGGTATGTCTCGCACTGGTTCAAGATTGATCAACTGTACCGGAAATTCATCTATCACATGCAGAAGAGCGGTCAGGCCTCGCTGCTCGGCTCGTTGTTTGAGAGCGTAGAGAACCGATACACGACTAATTATCTGTCCGCCGTCAACGACGCTTGGCAGGATCAGATTGCCGGTCTGAATGAATGGAAAATCTCTGGCTTCACGCGGCAGACTGACTTCTACATGGATCAAGTCGCCGAATTCCGTCGCCGTGACCAGAAGGTGGTCGTGATCATTTCAGACGCGTTGCGCTACGAGGTGGCTGAAGAAACGTTGCGCGAAATCCGAAAGCTGAACCGGTTCGATGCAGAACTAAAGCCAATGATCTCCGCTTTGCCAAGCTACACCCAGCTTGGTATGGCATCGCTGTTGCCCCACAAGGACATGAAGCTTTTGGCTGATGGGAATGTGTCTTCGTTTGACATGCCGACGCAGGGAACCCCTAACCGTGAAAAGGTTCTAGGAATGGGCCGCACGGGTGATCGAGTGAAGGCCATGAAAGCCAATGATTTTATGGGGTTGAAGGCAGACGACGGAAAGGGAATTTTCCGCGATCACGATGTCCTTTATCTTTATCATAACCGGATCGACATCGTTGGAGATAAGCTCGCTACAGAAGAGCGTTTGACCGAAGCCGCTGAGTGTGCGGTCGAGGATTTGACCAAGCTTGTGCGCAAACTCACAACAGCCAATTTCTCAAATATCCTCATCACTGCTGATCACGGCTTCATATATCAGCACCGCGCTCTGGATGAGACGGATTTTTCTGTAGCAGATCCTACGGGTGGTGAAATCCTCGATACGAACCGGCGGTTCGTGCTTGGCCGGAATTTAAACGAGACGGCTGGAATGAAGAAGTTTCGCCCGGATGAACTGGGACTGAAAGGCGACATCGAGGTTCTCATTCCTAATTCAATAAACCGTTTGCGCAAAAAGGGCGCTGGTAGCCGTTTTGTTCACGGAGGTGCCACGCTTCAAGAAGTGGTCATTCCGGTCATAAGGGTGGGAAAACGGCGTGAAGCAGATGTTGAGAAGGTCGAAGTTCAGATCGTTGTCGCGGGAAAAAACCTGATTTCCTCGGGACAGACTGCGGTTACCCTTTATCAGACGCAGCCGGTTTCCGAGAAACAACAACAGCGCGACGTCTTGGCTGGAATTTATACGTCGGACGGAACGCTCATCTCGGATGAACATCAGCTTACCTTTGACTACACTTCGCAGAACGCTCGCGAACGGGAATTACCTATTAAATTCCTGCTGGCACGCGAAGCAGATCGTTTCAACAATCAGGATGTCTTCCTTAAACTCCGAGAACGGATCGGCAAGACAAGCCATTACGACGATTATTCAAGCCACCGTTTCCAGCTGCGCCGTGGCATTTCTACAGATTTCGACTTTTAAGGGCTGAACATGAGCGCACTCGACGACAAAATTAATGAGCATTTCGCCGGCTATGTTGTTCGCAAGGATCTGGTGAAAGCAGTCAAAGGCAACGCGATCGTTCCAACCTATGTTCTCGAGTATCTTCTGGGGCAGTATTGCGCGACGGATGACGAGGCGTCGATCGAGAGTGGCATCGAGACGGTCAAGGAAATCCTGCGTAAGCACTACGTCCACCGCAGCGAGGCGGGGCTTATCCAGTCCACAATCAAGGAAAAAGGCCGATACAAGGTTATCGACCAGATCAGCGTATCGTTGAACGAAAAGACGGACAGCTACGAGGCCACTTTTGAAAACCTCGGGATAAAGAAGGTTGCGGTCGACAGCGGCACTGTCAAAGCGCACCCTAAACTGCTCGTCACAAGTGTTTGGTGCATCGCCGATGTTCAATACGAATTTTCAGAAGAGGCCCGTATATCGCCCTGGGTGATCGAGACGATCAAACCAATCCAAATCGCCAAGGTCGACTACGAGGGGTACAAAGAAGCAAGCGGACAGTTCACCTCAGATGAATGGATTGACCTGCTGATGCAATCGATCGGCTTTAACCCGGACGCCTTTGGGCGACGCAGCAAGCTCCTGCAGCTCATGCGCCTCATTCCTTTCGTGGAGCGGAACTACAACATCATCGAGCTTGGCCCAAAGGGCACAGGAAAATCCCACATCTACTCGGAATTTTCACCCCACGGACAGCTGATCTCTGGCGGTGAGGTATCGATCCCTAAGCTGTTTGTGAACAACTCGAATGGCAGGATTGGGCTAGTAGGGTATTGGGATGTTGTGGCGTTCGATGAATTTGCGGGCCGTGAGAAGACAGCCAATAAAGCACTTGTCGATATCATGAAAAACTACATGGCAAACAAGACGTTCTCGCGCGGGACTAATCCTATGGGTGCGGAGGCGAGCTTCGCCTTTGTAGGCAACACGGACCACAACGTTCCCTACATGCTGAAAAACAGCGACCTGTTCGAGGCACTGCCTCCCCAGTTCCATGACTCTGCATTCATAGACCGTCTCCATGCCTATCTGCCCGGGTGGGAGATCGACGTCATTCGTGGTGAAATGTTCACCAGCGGATATGGATTTATCGTTGACTACCTTGCCGAGATCCTTCGCCATTTGCGTCAAGAAGATTTCTCGAACCGTGCAGACATTCATTTCAAAGTCAGTGAGAAGATCTCAACCCGTGACCGCGACGCCATCTACAAAACCATGTCAGGTTTCCTGAAGGTGATTTTCCCCGCCGGGGACGAAACCGCTGAGGATGTCGAAGAGCTTTTGCAGCTTGCGATGGAAAGCCGAAAGCGTGTGAAGGATCAGCTATTTAGGATTGATGCAACCTACCCGGACGTGGACTTCTACTATTCCGGTTCAGATGGCGAAAAGCGGCGTGTGCAGACCGTAGAAGAGCAAGAGTTTCCACAGTTTTACTACCTCAAACCCGCTTCAGACCCCAAGCAACAGGATCAATCGACCGATGGCGCTGACGTTGTCATCGATGCTGAGCAAGCCCCTACCGATGCAACACCCGGCTCAAAGCCCGCCAAGCCTCTGGCAGTGGACGGGCATCATGTGTTTTCGGAAAACCGAAAAGGCGTCAGCTATAACAAGCTTTTCGGCCCTTATCTGGACGGCGCGTCGCGGATCATCGTGACGGACCCATATATCCGATACTTTTATCAGATCAAAAACATGATGGAATTTGTTGAAATGGTCATTCAGCGCAAAGCGCCTGAAGACCAAGTCGCCATCCACCTTGTCACCGGACCAGACGATGGCAACGTCCAAAAACAGCGCGAACTTCTCGAAAGCATCACTGAGGCATGCACTGGATCAGGTGTTGATTTCACTTGGGCGTTTGATGGGTCAGGCACGGCTCATTCGAGAGATATCGTCACCGACACAGGCTGGAAGATTGTTCTCGATCGCGGTCTTGATATCTTCCAGGCCCCAATCCGACGCGACGGCTTCAACCTCAGCGACCGCCTCCAAGAACATCGCATGCTTAAGAATTTCTATGTGACCTATGTCAGGCGTGAGTAATATAAGTGCAGTTACTGCTACTAACAGTCTTAGCTTGTTCAATTTCAGCGCTGACCTAGCAATTCGCGAGCCGCCCCGCAGCAATTGATCATCTAAGGTTAGAATGATACACTGAGGTACTTTTAGTGGTATAAAAGTAAAAATAAAATTTTTAGTAGTTCAAAAACAATAGCTTAACTTTAAGATATGGCGGACTTCGTCTCCGCCACTTGGCCTGTAACTCACTGGTCATAAACCGTTTTTTCAAGAGCGTTACTGGAACATCCAGCCCCTGCTACAGACACCTGTTACAGTGGGACCGCCAAGGATGGGCATTACTCCGCATCTCGTGCTTAAAGGCACGACCTATTATTTCCGCATGGCTGTGCCGCGCCACCTCGTGAAAACGATTGGGCGGGCAGAGGTCTCTACATCTTCGCGAATTCTTAACCGAAAGGAAGCCACGTTACGGTGTCGGTACATAAGTAATTCGTTAGATGTATATTTTCAGAGGCTGTGCATGGGGGAAGGCCCTAGTTTTGAACAGATCGACGCCGCGGCAAAGGCGCACTTCCGACGGGCACTGAACTGGTCGCTGGAATTTACAAACGTGTTGATGGATGACGCAACGCTCAACCGCGATGACGAGGTGGCAGACATGCCTGCGATGGTGAAGGCTTACAAACGTCAGATAACTTTGGGGCAATTCAGCCAAGACTTGCTGAGCGACGCCCACGGACTCTTGGCCCCATAATTACCCGCAGGCGACAAGGTCGATTTGGGGGGCGCTCAGACACGTCAGTCGCGAGGGTTTGCCTGCGCCTCTTTGGTACTTGAGTATCCCGCCTACAGCGTTGGATGCATTTTGGTACGCTGTTCGAATTTGCCGGTCCACTCCACTAGGAAAAGGGTCGATCACCTAGGACTGGCCCAGACATTTTTTAGCGACAATAGACAGGGGCCACGGCAACTTCGCGTGCGGCGGATCAGCAGTCTTTTTTGCGGTCTTTTGCTCAGGCCGTGTGCGCCGACTTGTGGAACTTTACAGTGACCCGGTCGTTTGAATGATGAATGATATTTAGTTTCGCACGCCGCTCCCCGAATAATAAGGACTGCCCATGACCCGCAGGACGACCCTGATAATTAATGGTGAGGAGCATGTCGTCGATGTTGATCACCGCACCACTTTACTGGATCTTTTCCGGCACCATCTTGACCTGAACGGCGTCAAAAAAGGATGCGATCATGGTCAATGCGGGGCCTGCACAATCATTGTGAACGGGCAGCGCATCAACGCATGCCTAACGCTTGCGTGCATGCACGACGGTGATGACATCACCACAATCGAAGGGCTGGGCACGCCGACACATATGTCTGCCTTACAGCGCGCATTTGTAAAACACGACGGGTTTCAATGCGGTTACTGCACAGCGGGTCAAATATGTTCCGCAACTGCGATGCTTGAAGAGGCCAAAGCAGGGTGGCCATCAAATGTATCGGAAACGCTGAGCGGCGATGTCACACTCTCAGACGAAGAGATATCAGAGCGGATGAGCGGAAACCTGTGTCGCTGCTCGGCCTACGCAGGCATCGTCAGTGCCATCCGCGAAGCGGTGTCGGAAACGGATCAATGAAGCAATTTGAATATGCGCGTGCAGGGTCCATCACGGACGCCACTGCGGCTGCGGCGTCCCAAGGGGCTGCGATTATCGCAGGTGGAACCAATCTGATTGATCTGATGAAGCTCGAGGTAATGACCCCTGATACATTGGTCGACATCAATCGTCTGGAACTACATGCCATCACATCCACGCCCGAGGGCGGTTTGCGTATCGGCGCTTTGGTGACCAACAGCGCTCTTGCCGCACACGATGTTGTGCGCCGTGAGTACGAGGTTCTGTCGCGCGCGCTGCTTGCAGGCGCATCCGGCCAATTGCGCAACAAAGCCACCACGGGCGGCAACTTGTTACAACGCACCCGTTGCGCATATTTCTATGATACTGCCATGCCATGCAACAAACGCGCCCCCGGAAGCGGCTGCCATGCACAGGGTGGCTTTAACCGTATATTGGCAATTCTGGGCACCAGCGATCACTGCATTGCGACGCATCCGTCAGATATGGCTGTTGCGATGATGGCCTTGGATGCTGTGGTCGAAATTGAGAACACCGAGGGCGAGATACGCCAGATTGCCCTGCAAGATTTCTACTGTCTTCCGGGTACAACACCAGACATAGAAACTGTGTTGAATGCGGGTGACCTGATTACGGCGGTGGTTTTGCCTGCGCCAATGGGCGGAACGCATATTTACCGCAAGGTGCGCGATAGGGCGTCTTATGCATTTGCATTGGTGTCGATCGCTGCGATTGCGAAAATGGACGCAGGCAAAATTGCTGAAATATCCTTGGCGTTCGGCGGGCTTGCCCCCAAACCTTGGCGTGATCGCGCAATAGAAGACCTCCTGATCGGACACGCTCCGACGGATGCGCTGTTTGACCGCGCCGCGGATGTCTTGCTGGCTGACGCCAAGGGGCAGGGCGCCAATGACTTCAAAATCCCCCTCACCCGTCGCACGCTCAAAGCTGTGTTGCGCACTGTCACGGAGACAGCACAATGAACGCGCATCACAAAATGGATGACCAGCAAGCGGATGTTTTGGCCGATATGGTGCAAGGTGTGATCGGCACAAGCGCACCGCGTGTCGATGGCCCTTTGAAAGTCACAGGACAGGCGGAATACGCAGCTGAAGTCGGGGATGGCAGCGAAGCTGTGGGGGTTTTCGTGCGTGCCACAATTGCGAAAGGCCGTGTTGCCAAGATCGACGAAGACGCCTTGCGTGCTATGCCAGGCGTGCTTGCCGTGATTACCGACGAGCGCTTGCTGCGCAATCCGGCTCAGGGCACCGCGAACGAGGCGCCAATACAGGGCGCACGCGAGGTTGCTTATTTCGGCCAACCTATCGCCCTTGTGGTCGCAGAGAGTTTCGAGCAGGCCCGCCATGCGGCCCAGAACATCGCGATCAGCTATGAGGGCGAAGCGGCGGTTACTGATCCTTTGGACGGGCGCGCGCACGTTGACCTGCCTGAGGGCAAGCAGATCGAGCAGGGCGATGTCGACGCTGCTATGAAAAGCGCCAAGTTCACCGTCGATGCCAGCTATACCACGCCATCGCAGAACAGTGCCGCGATGGAACCCCATGCGTCGATTGCGCGGTGGGACGGGGACCAGCTGACGCTGCATGGCTCCTACCAGATGCTGAAATACAACCGGAATGAACTGGCCGATGCGCTTGGCGTTGATCCGTCAAACGTGCGTGTTCTGGCACCCTATGTGGGTGGTGGATTCGGGTCGAAACTGGGGCTTTGCCCTGAAGCTGTCGGTGCCGCAATCGCCGCGAAAGAACTGGACCGTCCCGTGCGCGTCGTGATGACCCGCGCGCAAGTGTTCGAGGCCACGATCCGGCGCAGTGCGACCCTGCAGCGCATTCGACTGGCGGCTGACATCCACGGCAATCTGACGGCCATCGGCCATGACGCCACCGTGTCAAATCTGCCGGGTGAGGCGTTCAGCGAACCGGTCGCCCTTGCCACGCATTTTCTATATTCGGGCAAGAACCGCAGCTACGCGCACCGGATTGCGCGCGTGCAGCGCACCTGTGCAGGGTCGATGCGCGCGCCCGGCGAAGCGGTCGGGATGCTTGCGCTTGAAAACGCGATGGACGAACTCGCCCATATTGCAAAAATTGATCCTGTCGATTTGCGTGTGCGCAATATTCCGGACACGCACCCCGAGAACGACAAGGAATTTTCCTCACGCCGTTTTGCCGATTGCCTCACCCAAGGAGCCGAGAAATTTGGCTGGGCCGCACGCAATGCGACACCCGGTCAGATGCGGGAGGGGGAATGGCTTATCGGGATGGGCGTCGCCTCTGCTGCGCGGGGCAATATCCTGTCCGAGGCAAAAGCGCGCGTCACCTTGCACACGGACGCGACAGTCACGGTTGAAACCGATATGACGGATATCGGAACAGGCACTTACACTATCCTTGCGCAGATAGCTGGCGAGATGTTGGGCCTGCCACTGGATCGCGTCACAGTCAGGTTGGGGGATACCGACCTGCCCGCAGGGGCGGGTTCAGGTGGATCATGGGGCGCAGGTTCGGTCGGGTCCGCCGTGTTTCTGGCCTGCCAGAACCTGCGCGAAAGCATCGCAAAACTGGTTGACGCAGTGGATGCCGACATCACCCTCAAAGACGGGGTCGTCACCACTGCGAATGTTCAGAGTGATCTATCCAAGACCTTGACTAACGATCTGGTCGCAACCGGGCATATTGAGCCAGGTGACGCGAGCAGCGCCGTTGAGCAGGCAGGCTTTGGCGCGCATTTTGCCGAGGTCGCAGTAAATAGTGTCACGGGGGAAACCCGCGTGCGGCGTATGTTGGGTGTATTTTCCGCAGGCCGTATCCTGAATGAACAAACCGCCCGTTCGCAGTGTTTTGGCGGGATGATCTTTGGCATTGGTGCAGCGCTGACCGAAGAAATGGTGCACGACCACCGTGACGGGCATATCGTCAATCACAATCTGGCTGAATACCACATTCCAGTAAGTTTGGATGTGCCACAACTGGATGTAATCTTCCTTGAAGAACGTGACAGCTGGGCGAACCCGATCCAGTCCAAAGGTGTGGGGGAGCTGGGTATTTCGGGGGCAGGTGCGGCGATCACAAATGCTATTTTCAACGCTACGGGTGTGCGCGTGCGTGCGTACCCTGCGACATTGGATAAAATCCTACCCGATTTGCCTGATTTCTAACGGCGTCACCCAGAAAACCTGAATATCGACACATCGCGGAAAAGATCCTGCGCACAAACATGGAAGCCCTTTTAAAGTGAACAAATATCTTACCTATCTGGCCCTCATTCTGGCCACGCCCGCCGCCGCCTTTACGCCGGACGACATTAACAATGCGCAGTTTACGGGAACCACGCTCGCGGACGGTCAGTCGGCTCTGACAGTCAAGCTTCAGGTCTTGCTTGACCGGTCCGGCATCTCACCCGGTGTGATTGACGGCTATGCTGGCGGGATGAGTGAAAGTGCACTGCGCGGGTTCGAGGCCCGCGAGGGGTTCAAGGTTGACGGCTTGCTGGACCAGCAAGTTTGGTCGGCGCTGGGCGGCGACAATGACCCAGCCGTTTTGCAAGAATATACAGTGACACAAGAAGACATTGACGCCCTGTCTGACAGTATTCCCGACAACGTTGCGAAAAAGGCAGAGTTGAAGAAACTGGGTTTTGTACGCGTTACTGAATCTTTGGCAGAGCGGTTTCACATGGATGAGGATTTTTTGAAGTTCCTCAATCCCCAGAGCGATTTTTCTGTCGGGGAGATGATTGTCGTCGCTAAGCCCGGGCCACGCTTAGAGGGAAAAGCCGCGCGGATCGAGATTAGAAAACAGCAACAGCGTGCTGTGGTTTTTGATGCGTCGGGTGAAATGATATCGAATTATCCTGTCGCAATAGGATCGGATGAAACACCGTCACCGTCCGGTACCCTAGAGGTAAACGCGGTGGCAATGGAGCCGACCTATAGCTACCGCCCCAGCGTAAATTTTGAAGCGGATGGCGTGAAAGAAGCACTTACCCTGCCGCCTGGGCCAAATGGTCCCGTTGGGTCGGTCTGGATTGATTTGTCAAAACCGACCTATGGATTACACGGCACCGATACGCCTGCAGAATTGTTCACAGCATCCAGTCACGGGTGCGTCCGGTTCACAAACTGGGATGTGGAAGAGCTTGCTTTTATGGTTGGTAAAGGTGTCGTTGTGGAGTTCATTGACTGATGCGTTTATCCTGCTTCGTTATCGCATTTGGTGTTGCCTGTCCCGCGTTCGCACAGGATCTGGCCCCGAAAGCATCTCCTACGCCCATGTCAAAGCAGAGCGGCGGCTTAACGGTTACGGGCGCCAGCGGCCCACCGTCGACAGCTTTGGACGCCCCGACCAGCACTGGCACGGGTTTGGGTGTCAAAGACAAGCTGCGTGTGGATGACGGTGCATATGCCGCATGTCTTATGGCGCTCGATAATCTGGGTGTGCAGTATGTCGAGGCAGAGCCGGTGTTAACCGAAGCAGATGTTGATTGCGGCATTTTGCGCCCCTTGACTGTCACAAACATCGGGTCCGGCGTTGCCATTTCTCCGCCTGCGACCCTGCGCTGTGAAACCACCGAGGCGCTAGCGCTTTGGGTGACGGACTTTGTGATCCCCGCGAGCAAACGATTGTCCGATCGGGGGGCGCTGAACGTAATCGAAAACGGCTCGGGCTACATTTGTCGCAGGCGGAACAACCTGCCAGACGGAAAGCTGTCGGAACATGCGTTCGGAAATGCGTTTGACGTAATGGCGTTTCAATTCGAAGACGGTTCGCGCATCGCGATCAAGCCCCGAGAAGCGGACGGTACGATGGAGGAAGCGTTTCAGGATGCAGTCCGTGCCTCTGCCTGTCTGAATTTTTCCACGGTTTTGGGGCCCGGATCAAATTCGACCCATGCTGACCACCTTCATCTGGATATTATCGAGCGGTCCAGCGGATACCGTATCTGCGAGCAAGGGTTGGCGAAACCAGATTGATGGGGGCAGAATGCATCGGTTTCCCAATCGACCGTCGTCAGTTTGTATAAGAGTTGATCAGTCTCGCTGTCCCGATCGCTGCCTCCGTATGTTGGGCAGGGCGCGGGCGAATGCCAAGAACACGGGTGCGTATCGCCGCCCATGTTTCATTTCGAGCGCCACCTCCGGCGGTAAACAATTGGCGAGGGCGCGCGCCACCGCGTTCTACGATTGCACCGTAACACTGTGCCTCAATCCGCGCGATGCTTTCCAGCAGGCCGTGTAGGTATGCGGCATCACTGTCTGGCCGCGGGTCCATACGAGGTGGCAGGTCAGGATCATTGATTGGAAATCGTTCACCCGCCTTCAAAAGCGGATAGTAATCGAAAGGGCTGGTCTGGCTGGGATCAATCTCTGATGACAGACTGGTCAGTTTATCCGGACTGAACACAGAAGCCAGCACTCCGCCGCCCGTATTGGACGCACCGCCAACCAACCAGTATTTGCCCAGTTTATGAGAATACAAACCGATCTCGGGATCATCAATGCGCGCATCGCTTATGATTTTGATGGCCAAGGTTGTGCCAAGAGACGTAACAGCCGCCTCCTGCGTGAGAGGTGCAGCAGCCAGAAATGCAGCGATACTGTCGGTGGTGCCTGCATGAACCCGGGCGGCTATCGAAAAGCCAAACTCCTTCGCAATCGTGTACCCGATCTGGCTGATGACAGCCCCCGCCGCCAAGGGCTTGGGTAGGATCGACATGCGTACTGCGGTCTTCTCAAACCACTCGGGCCAGCGTTCTGTTTCAGGATCATAGCCCAATTTAAGGGTGTTGTTGTGATCTGAAAAACCGCCTTGCCCGCGCAGTTTCGCGATGATGAAGTCCGCTTGATGAAGCAAATATGTGGCACGACCATCGGTGTCTTCTGCCATCAATCGCAGGGCACGGGCGAGGGCGGAATTTGACCCTTTGGTGATATGGACGGAAGGGGCATGCTGCGCAATTGCCGCGGCCTCGACGTGGAAACCTGATGAATTATACATCAAGGCCTGCGTGACGGGCGTTAGGTTTTTGTCAGTCAGCACCATTGTGCCAGATGTGCCGTCGACACCGATCCGGCCAATCTCGCTTAGGTTGCGCCCGATTTCGCCAAGTGCCACGGCTTGGCTGTGGATGCATGCTGCAACGGAGTGCCACCAAAGTTCAGCGTCAATTCCCCCGTCTTGCTGCGCCTCATGGCGCACGCGTGCGGTGCTGATCAACTGGCCTGTGTCATCCAGCACTGCGGTTCTGATGCCCGATGTGCCAATATCAATGCCAAGGCTGAGGGTCATCATGTCCGTGCAGCCAGGGCTTGCCGATACTTTTCCGCGTCCCAATTCAAAAGCTCGGCTTCGGCATCTGGTCCGATCGGCTGGGCAGTCCAGTCTGTTGGCAGGCGTGACATGCAATCTGACAAACACCGGATCATCGCGCGTTGCGAGGGGGTAGCGCCCTCACGCAGATATACCCCTTGGTTCTGAACAAAGATCACGGGGGCTGTCCCGTCGTGATCCGAGCATGGCAATGCGGGCCCCAGAAACACGACATGATCAGGGTAATAGGTGCCCGACAAGGCAAGGGCGCTTACACGGGCGTCGTATGCCATCCAGCTTTCCTGAATACGCTCGAACCCTTGTTGCTCAGGTCCATCGACAAGGTCCGGGTCTGCGATAACGGGCAGGGCAAGACGGGCTTCAACATCGTCCATTAGCATGGCGGTTTCCTCAACCGTATCCCCACAACAAATCAGCCCGTGGTTCTGCAAGACAATCACGCGGGTTTCAGATGTCGCGCGTGCAAGGATTTCGCGGGTCAATGGTAAGCCGGGTTTGGCATATGGCACAAAAATCGCGTTCAGGCCTGATAACTTCTTTGCGGCCACGATGCGGCCTTCGGGGCTGATGCTGTGCACAAGGGTGGCGATGGAATGTGTGTGGGCGACGACGGCCCAATCAAGGGCTGCGTGAAAGGTCGTCTCAATCGAGGGGCGCAGTGTGACAGAGGGATCAAGCACAGTTGCTTTGCAGCTTCCATCACCAGCGCCTGCTGCTTCTGCCTTGGCGGCGTTGCGGCCAACGGCCACGAAGATATCTTTTGTTCTGGCATCAGCCAATTCAGTTCCAGATGCCTTGATCCACATGATATCACCGGATTTGATAGATGTGTTCCCGCCTGGCCCCTGAACCCGCAATGGATCATTGCCAAGTCGCGCCGAAAATGCGCGAAATTCGGAAGTCAGTAAGCGGTCCATCTGGGCTACCTCAAGTCTGGAAGGGAATAAGTTGGAAGGGCTGCATGCGCCTTGGCGGCCAATGCGGCGATGTCGGTTTTGCGGTCTTTGCCAATGTCGGGCGCGTGCACACCTGCTTCGATCAACAGGCTGTCCCAGCCTGCGTTCTGCGCTCCTATGATGTCGTGGTGCAGACTGTCACCGACCATCAGGATTTTCCCGGCAGCGCATCCAAGTGCTGTCTGCATGGCGGTGAATACCGGGAGGTGTGGTTTGCCAAAGAAATGCACGACACCGCCCATTTCCTGATACCGCACTGCTAATGCACCTGGAGAAACAACATAGGTGCCCCCCCCGCGCGGAGACGTCAAATCAGGGTTTGAACAATAAAGTGGGAGGTCGCGTGCGTGTGCTGCGCGCAAAATATCATCGTATGCATCGGGTGCAGTGCCGTCAGGCAATCCCATCAAGACCACCGCATCTGCACCTGAAACACGAGAGGTAATGTTCAGGGATAACCCTTGCGCCCAGTTGGCTGCGTCGCCTTGCTGCCCCTCGATAGGGTAGATCGACGACACGCTTTGATCACCCGCCGCGAAAAGTTGCCAAAGGGCTTCACCTGAGGTCATAACCGTGTGAAAGCGGGTCGCGCTAAAACCCATCTTGGCAATGCGAGCCGCGTTCGGCGCGGCGCGTTTGCCAGAATTTGATAGAACACCAAGGGTCGCGGACGACAGCGCACTGAGCGTAGCCAAGGCAGAAGGATAGGGCGCGCTGCCATCGTGAAGCACGCCCCATTGATCCAGTACAATGGCGTCAAATTGATCGGCGATATCGTGAATGCTGTCGATCAACAGGGTCATCGTGTCAGGGCTTGTCTGGTGTTGGTGGCACCAGTCCGGCGATATATGCGGCGGCTTCTTCCCTGGATAGGGCAGGGGCGGCCTTATCAATAGAACCTGCTGGCATATCGCCAAAGTAGAATTGATAACCGGGGATCACCTGACGGCGCTTGCGGATTGGCATGCCATCATAGGGGAACACATCCGAGCGTTGGTTGGCGACTTTGTCGTGACATGCAAGGATATAGTCGGCGCGTTTGTCCAACTCCTCGACGGACTTCCAACCCTCAAAGCTGTTCACGAAACGCGCCGGCACCCAGTAGCGCCACATTTCGGCGGGGTTCGGCTCCATGTTGCGCTCTTGAAAAATTGCGTCGCCCGCGATGACAATGTCCCCTGCCGAGGTTTCCACCGTAACGGCCATGTGACCGACCGAATGGCCAGGAGTGTGGAACATGGTAATGCCAGGCAGGATTTCGCATTCGTCTTCGACGGCCTCGAACACGCAACCGGCATATGCAGGTTCGATGTCCAGAATACCGCATTCGTAAGTGCGGTAATACAAGGGCAAGGGGTTATAGGCCATTTCGATTTCGGCCTTGGGCGCAATGTACCGGGCGTTTTTGAACATCTTCATGTTCTGGACGTGGTCCCAATGCAGATGAGTGAAGATGATCGCGTCAATCTCGTCAGGATGCACGCCGAGCTTTTGTTCAAGGTGCTCGTGGACCTGTAAACAGCCGCGCTTGTCGCATTTATGATGGTATTTTGTGGCGCGTTCTTCATCGCACAGCCCTGTATCGATCAGGATTTTATGCGTGCCTGTATCTACATAGTGGCAATAAACAGGGTTCCAGATTTTCTGGCCGGCAGGCCCTTTCCAGAAAATATAAGTGCCAAGGTCGGCCTCTAGCCAGCCTGTGTTGATCGGATAAATTTTGGTTTCTTGCACGCCCATTGGGTCCTCCAGATACGAGTCAGGGTATTTGTATACAAAAATATGGTAGTGTCTACATAATAGGGAGGGATTTGCGCGGCCAAGGCGATCAGCCGTTTGCAGCCAGGACACGCATGAAGCTTTCGGTCATGTGTTTGCGCATGCCATCCACTGCAATTTGTGAATCTTCCGAGAAGATTTTGGCCAGTAAGTCGACGTGGTTTTCAACAGAAGAATGCAGGTCATCCTGTGTTTGCAGCTTTTTCGCGCGAAACGGTCCCGTCTTGCGCCGAAAGTCAGAGGCGAGTTCTTGAATATAGGGGTTCCCGGTCGCGCGGTAGATCGCCATGTGCAGCGCCTCATTGGCTTTGATGTATGCAATCCGATCGTTGTCACCAGCGGCCAATGCGCACTTCGCTTGGGCCAGTTCAATCTCGGAGCGCGCGAGCAATGTCAGGCGTTGACTGGCTAACCTTGCGCAGATGCTCTCTATTTCCTGCATTGCCTCGAACATCTGCGATAATTCTTCGCGCGAGTATTGTGCGATGCGTACGCCGCGCTTTTCACCCGCAACCAGAACACCCTGGGCTGTCAGCCGGTTCAACGCTTCGCGGACCGGGGTGCGTGATACGCCAAACCGTTCTGCCAGTCGCGTTTCGTCCAGCCGTTCGCCCGGTTCAAGCAGCCCTGCCGCAATGTCATCAAGCAAGGCAGATTCGATGCGTTGCCTTGTGGATTCGCGGACGTGGGTTGGCATACGTTGCACCTGAGGCTCCTGAAATGTTGAGCCGTTCTAGCACGCAAGCCTTACAGAAACCAGTATTACTGTCTTTTTGGATATTTTTGGTTGCGTTTGTATACAAATTGTTATCCTTTTGCGTTGATCAGGGGAGAGTTTGGCAATGCCAGAGATACGGCTGCAAAATTTACGCAAGGATTATGGCGCAGTTACCGTGATTGAAGGGTTGAACCTTGAGATGGCGGATGCCGAGTTTACTGTGTTGGTCGGACCGTCGGGATGCGGCAAATCCACGACATTGCGTATGATCGCGGGCTTGGAAGGCGTTACGGACGGTCAGATCATGATCGGGGATCGGGACGTGTCCTCGCTTGAACCCAAGGAGCGCGATCTGGCGATGGTCTTTCAGGATTACGCGCTGTATCCGCACATGAATGTCGCCAAGAACATGTCGTTCGCACTGCGCCTTGCGCGTATGAACAAGTCCGACATTGAAAAACGCGTGAAGGAAGTGGCCGCCACGCTGGATCTGACAGCCTATCTCGATCGCAAGCCTGCGGAACTCTCTGGCGGTCAACGCCAGCGGGTTGCCATGGGTCGTGCGCTTGTCCGGGATGCAGGCACCTTCCTGTTTGATGAACCGTTGTCAAATCTCGATGCCAAATTGCGTGGACAGATGCGGGCCGAACTGGCGCTGATGTCGCAGCGTATCCAGAAGAACATGATTTATGTGACCCACGATCAGGTCGAAGCGATGACGCTGGGCGACAAGATCGTTGTCATGAAGTTTGGCCAGATCATGCAAACCGGCACGCCTGAAGAGTTGTACCGCCGCCCAGCCAACAAGTTCGTTGCGGGATTTATCGGATCACCCACCATGAATTTTCTGGATGCCGAACTAGTTGATCAAGGCGGCGCCCTGCTTGCCAAGGGGGACGGGTTTGCAATTCCGCTGCCCGATGCGCGCAAGGCGAGCCTGCAAGCGCACAAAGACCGTAAGGTCACGCTGGGCATCCGTCCGTCCAGTTTTGCCGAAGGGACGAACGGGCTGAAAATGCCTGTGATCTTGTCCGAATACATCGGCGCGCAATCTGTGTTGATGTCAAAGCTGGGTGCGCAAAACGTGGCCATCGAAGTGAACACCGTCCTGCCGATCCGCGCAGGAGAGACACGCGAATTTACGGTTCAGGGGGATGAAGTGCATCTGTTTGATCCGACAACTGAAGCGGCATTGTAAGCCGTCAAAACCATCTGGGAGGATGATATGAAACTAACGCATACCAAAGTTTGGTCCGCTGCCATTGCAGTGACCATGAGTTACGGCACAACGGCCCTTGCTGACGGTCATACGGCGGACGTTTATGCGCCATATGCAGGCACCACATTGGTCGTGAACTTTCCTGCGCACCCGCACTACAACGCGGTGCTGGAGGTACTGCCCGAATTTACAGAGCAAACCGGCATCGAAGTCGAAGTGGACCAGTTGCAGTATCTTAAGATGCGCGAGCGTCAGACGCTTGAACTGACCAAGGACGAAGGTGACTATGACCTGATTTCTTATGTCGTTTTCTCAAAAGCTGACTATGTCTACGCCGACCAACTCGAGAACCTTGCCAAGTATTTCATGAACCCGAAACTGGCCAATCCCAAGTATGACGCCGAAGACCTGATCGACGGCTATGTGCAAAACATCGGTGTGGCTGGTGGCGCAAAGGGATATCTGCCTGGTCCGACAGGATCGTTGTTCGGGATTCCCTTTGGCTCTGAGACATCTGTGCTGGCCTACCGCAAGGACATCTTTGAAAAGCACGGCATTGCTGTGCCGGAAACATATGATGATCTGCTCAAAGTCGCCTGCCAAATTCCGGAAGTTGAACCAGGCATGGGGGGCATGGCATCGCGTGCTGCATCAGGTCACCAGGCCAGCCACGCATTCTTGCTGCACCTTGCCCCTTTGGGGGGGCGCGTGTTTGACGACGAATGGAACCCGACGATTAACAGCGCCGAAGGGGTGGCCGCTGCAAATGCCCTGAAGACGATAGTTGATTGCGGCCCAGAGGGTTCGCAAACATTTGGTCCCGCCGAAGCAGCGGCATCTTTCCAGCAGGGCACATCTGCCATGTTCATGGATTCCATTGCCTTTGCAGCCGGTTTTGAAGATCCCTCCAAATCCAAAGTGGTCGGCAAGGTCGGTTACGCATTGCACCCGAAAGGTGTACGCCGTGGCAGCCAGACAGGCGGCTTTGGCATCGGCATTCCAAGCAACGCCCAGAATAAAGAAGCGGCGTTCTTGTTGATGCAATGGCTCACCTCGAAAGAAGGTGATCTGAAAGTGGCGATGGCAGGTGGTAATCCCTCGCGCTTCTCGACCTACGCAAACGCAGAGCTGAACGCAAAATACCCCTACTCTGCAACCTTTGGTGAAGCGCTGAAGTACGCCGACCCCGACTGGCGCCCGATCATCCCCACATGGGGCAAGATCAACGCGGACATCGGCACGACGATGTCGCAGGTATTGACCGAAGGTCTTGATCCACAAGAAGCACTTGATGGTGTGGCCGAACGTGCCCGCGCGATCATGGACGAAGCGGGTTACTATACTTGGCAGTAAGCCTCCGATGATGTGCGGGGCGGGTGCATTGCGCACTTGCCCCGTACCTCACTTTTCACGCCCTTACCAAAGGCTTTCGGTCCATGAGCACAGCAAATGCCAATCGTCTCACACCGTATCTATTCCTTGCGCCTGCCGGCGTAGTTCTGGCTGTCGCACTGTTTTATCCGATCCTTTACATGATCTACGCCAGTTTTCTGGACTGGAACCCCAGCCAGCGTATCGGCGAAGCGGAATTTGTGGGGCTTCGGAATTACGTTAAGCTATTCAGTGATGCTGCGTTCCTCGAGAGTATGGGCGTTACCCTGAAATTCGCAGCCGTTGTGGTGAGCGTCGAGATGTTTCTTGGTGTGGGCCTTGCCATGCTATTGGACCGGAATATCCGCGGCATGTCGCTGCTGCGCACACTGTTTATCCTGCCGATGATGATTGCGCCCATCGTGGTGGGTTTGATGTGGCGCTATATGTATCATCCGACGGTGGGCATCTTTAACAAAACCCTTAAATCGTGGGGGTTTGAAAGTATACCGTGGCTGTCTGACGGCAGCTGGGCTTTTGCATCGGTGGTGATTGCTGATGTGTGGCAGTGGACGCCATTCATTTTCATCCTGTCGCTGGCTGCACTTCAATCGCTTCCGTCATCTGCCATTGAAGCGAGCAGGATCGACGGTGCATCCGGCTGGCAGCAGATCATCTACATCAAGCTGCCACTGATGTTGCCAGTGCTGATCGTTACGCTGTTGCTGCGCCTGATCGACAGCTTCAAAGTGCTTGAAGTGATCCTGGTGATGACCAATGGCGGGCCGGGTCTGTCGACTGAAATTCTGTCGCTGCGGATTAACCGGACGGCGTCCGAGTTCCGTGAGCTGGGCGAGGCGGCGGCGATGTCCAACCTGCTGTTGATCGTGCTGCTGGTCCTGACATTCACCATGTTCATCTACAACAAAGCGCAGGACGCCCGCGTGGCGCGCCAGCGCAAGGCGGAGCAAGAGGCATGAGCACCCAAAACTACGAGCGCCAGAATCCGGCATTTTATGTGTTGCTGATCATGCTGGTGTTGATGGCTGTTGGCCCGATCTACTTGATGCTGGTCACGTCTCTCAAGCTGAACGTGGATATCATGTCCGACACATCCAGCTTGTTGTTCATGCCAACCTTGCGCAATTACGAAACGGCGCTATGCGACTTCTTGTGGTACGAACCCGAGCATCTGCGACGCTGCGATCCAACCTTTGGCCGTGCGCTGACCAATTCCCTTATCATTGGGCTGGTGTCCACGGCGATTACTTTGGTGATCGGCACAATGGCGGCTTATGCACTCGTGCGGTTCAGGTTTATGGGCCGCGATGTCGTGTCGATCTGGACGTTGATGATGCGGATGGTGCCGCCTGCGGTGCTGCTGGTTCCGGTGTTCGGAATCTGGACATTTCAGTTTGGCATTGATGGATCACGGGGCGGCATCATTCTTGTCTATGTCGCGCTGAACCTCCCGTTTGTGATTTGGATTTTGCAATCCTTCATTGTGCAGGTCCCGATCCAGCTTGAGGAAGCGGCGCGCATGGACGGGGCGGGGCCCTTTCAGGTGTTCTTCCTCGTGGTGCTGCCGCTGATCAAACCAGGGATTGCTGCCGCGTCGATCTTTACCTTCCGTGTGGCGTGGAACGAATTTCTGCTGGCCAACGCGCTTGCCGACCGGAACAGCCGCACGGTCCCGGTTACGATCGTCAACAGCCTGACTGAATTTGACATTGACTGGGGTGTGATCATGGCAACGGGTATGTTGCTTGCCGTGCCGCCGATCATCTTTACGTTCATCGCGAGTCGTCAGATCATCACTGGCATGACCGCAGGCGCGGTTAAAGGCTGATGTCGGTACTATTGCTGGCAACATATGATACCAAACAGGAAGAGGCCGATTATCTAATTGCCGGACTGACCGCATTAGGTGTTGATGTCGATTGCTGCGATATCTCTTTGCATGCGTGTGGTGCGCAATGGGGACCAGCCGAAAAGCTGGCTGGCATGCGGCAAGCGGCCGAGCGGGCCGTGATCGAGATTGCCAACAAGCCCCAGACGGGGCGGCGCATGGTTGTTGCTCTTGGTGGCGGCACGGGCGGGCAGATTGCATTGCAGGTGTTGCAATCCTTGCCCGTACACATGCCCAAGGTGCTGGTCACCACATTGCCGTTTGATCCGCGCTATATCATTGCGGACAGCTCGATTGTCTTGGTGCCGACGGTTGCTGATCTGTCGGGGCTGAATGCCACAACCCGTGCGGCTCTGGACCGCGCGGCGGCGATTACGGGTGGTCTGTTTCACGCGACATTACCCACCGGTGCCAGCTCACTGACGCCGTCGGTTGGTATGACCGCGCTTGGCGTGACGGGGCCGGGCGCCGAAGCGGTGCGGATGGGCCTGCGTGCGCAGGGCCACGAAGTCACTGTCTTTCATGCCAACGGGTTTGGCGGCGCAGCGTTTGCAAGATGGGCGCGGATCAGGGCCTTCAAGTCCGTGATCGACTATACCCCTCACGAATTGACGCGATTGCATATCGGCGGCGTGCATGCCGAAATGCCCGACCGTTTTACGGCCATGGGGCATCTGCCGCGGGTGATATTGCCAGGAGGCGTGAATTTTCTTGGTATGGGTCAAGCCGATTTAATGCCCGGTCTGTTTCGTGTACGCCCGCACTATTCCCATTCGCCGTTGTTCACCCATGTGCAATGTACGGCCGACGAAATGCAGACCTGCGCCACTGTTCTGGGCAAGGCGCTAGATCAGGCAACAGCGCCTTTGCGTGTTTTGATCCCGATGGGAGGTTTCTCCTCCGAAGACAGGGACGGGGGCGTTATTGAAAACGTCGATCTGCGCCATGCTTTTGCAGATACGCTTGAAACTTTTGTGCCTGTTGAGCGAGTGGCAGGCCACATCAATGACCAATCCGTTGCCGACGCAGCGCTCGCGGCACATAAAGAAATTACAAAGGACTAAAAGCATGCTGGACCCCAATGATATCGAGACTAAAAAAGATGCCCTGATCTGGTCCGCGCGCCGCTGCTTTGACTTGGGTTTGCAGACAAATGCCGGCGGTAACCTGTCTGTGCGGTTGTCCTGTGCCGATGCGATCGTGATCAAACCTTCGGGGATTGGTTTTGCTGAATGCACGCGCGACAATCTGCAAGTCGTTCACTTGGACGGCACGATTGAGGCCTCTTCGTTCAAGCCGTCAAAGGACCTGGATTTCCATCTTGATCTTTACCGGATCAGGCCGGACATAAATGCAATTGTGCATTGCCACAGCCCTTGGGCTACGGGGTTTGCCAGTGCCGGAATTGAAATTCCGTGCTTAACGGTGCAAACGATTGAAAAAATTGGCCGCATGCCGCTTATTCCACTGTCGGACAATGGTGGGCCCCAAACCGAGATAGAGATAAGTCCGGTGTTTCAGGACACGTCTGTTCGTGCGGCAGTATTGGCCAACCACGGAACGATCGGTGTGGGCAAAACACTGACCGCCGCTCAATACTTGGCCGAGATTATCGAGGAAACAGCGCATATCGCATTTGTGCGTGATACTTTGATGGCAGCACACGGGAAAACCGCTGCCGATCTTCCTAAGTACGGCACAGCAAAGGATGCGCGGGGGGCAATTCAGGGAACCTAG